>Ga0307517_10000077_pt1 | contig 134050 bp, 130 predicted proteins | sample 23_EM_MG_FD_194515 | JGI IMG/M metagenome (GOLD analysis project Ga0307517, IMG submission 194515) | Populus trichocarpa ectomycorrhiza microbial communities from riparian zone in the Pacific Northwest, United States - 23_EM | ecosystem: Host-associated > Plants > Roots > Unclassified... | reverse complement strand
AAATTTATTTTCGCCCCCCCCCCCCCCCCCCCCCCAATCCTCGCAGCACAAGTTCATTCTAACAAGGATAACAGCAATCCGGACGTATGGGAAGGTATCGAATTCCCCTCAGAAGTTGTTAAGACAGAACTTCAAACCTACATCTCCAAGCGCCTGACCCCTCAACCGACCAAAGTTCGCGCAGACGTCGAAGTCACCTGCTTTGGATACGAGGGTATTGACGCCGTCAAAGAGGCCCTCAGGAAAGCAGAAGCAAAAAACACCGTCGACACCCCCGTCAAGGTCAAACTCGTCTCGCCACCCCTCTATGTCCTAACATCTCAGTGTCTTGACAAAAATACTGGCATCCAGGTCCTCGAGGAGGCAATCACAGAGATCCAATCATCAATTTCCGCCGCTGGTGGCAACTGCGTCGTCAAAATGGCGCCCAAGGCGGTCACCGAGAATGACGACGCAGAACTGCAAGCCCTGATGGACAAGAAGGAGCGCGAGAACCAGGAGGTCTCAGGGGACGAAGATGAGAGCATTAGTGATGAAGAGGCTTAATTTCTCTTTATTCTTTCCGGGCTTTTTCGATTTCTTGTTTTTTCCCTCTCTTAATGGTTGTTAAAAAAGAGCCGATTAATGCATGGGGATTTTCAGTGAGGAACTGATTGGGGGAGTGGGCTGGGGTGGGACTGGGCTCCAGATTCATTGTATGTATGTTACTGTGCGTACTTGGTATGATGTCATGCATGGATGACAAAAGTTCTTTTTTCTTTCTCTCCACCATCCCCTTCTGCTTTTTCGCGCCTTGCTCCGCTTTATGATTCGGCTGTTTTCTCACGATCTTTGGCGGTGGCACAAAAACGGGTATGAGTGTAGTGCGTTGTGGGCAAGGAGGGGGGGAAATGGTGAGGGGCGTTCATAGAAAGCATAAGTTACAGTACTCTCTTCTCTTTCTTGTTGCCAAGTTCAATTGATCGGTTCATACACACATATGGCCACTGGTCGGTCAATGATATCACATCGTAAATACAGCTCGAGAATTCACAAACCAACACCAGGTCTCTGCTTCGCTCCACAACGATTGAGCAACCCAGTGGAACAAGTTTTCAAAAACAAGTTTCCAGGAAGTCCTAGATTAAACGGAGATGATCCTGGGAGCCGTTTTTTATGTCCTGGGGGGGGGGGGGGTTCGGCGCAGCTCAATCGCCAGAACCGGTCTCCCAGAATACATCAGTTTTTTTTTGTATGTGGATTCCGGTGGGACCTGGCTGATATATTTCCACCGGTTTCTGGCGGCAGCTCTGGGAACATGGCGCAGGAGATTTTATTTCGTGTTGGTCTACATCTGCCTCTACTACGAGAGCTCGCAGCTAGGATTGGCCCTTGCATAGCCTGGGGTTTTATTGCTAATCATCGGACTCTCTTAAGGGTTAATATTAGTGCGCGAGCTCTCTAATCTACCGTTCCGTTTTATGAGTGTCCTGCTGCATACCGGTACATCCAGATTATCCACCTCCCCCCTCCCCTATGAAAAAGCAATAGAATAGACAAGTTTATCTTAAGAGGGGAAAAGAAAAAAAGAAAAAACGAGTATTATCTTTTATGATACGCCATTTCTCTTCGCGTTCCCCTCCTTCCAACCCACCACCCTACCGATCAATGGACCCGTCTGTGCGCAACCACCCAGCCATATCCACCACGTAACCGTACTCATGCACCCTCTTATGCTGCCAAACTCCCCAAATATACAATAACAGCCAGTAAACCAAGCAGAGCGATCAATAACGCAAAAAAATTAAACCAAAAATTAAACCAACAAGTGAAGCCCCCCCCCCCAACTCAGACTTAAACCACATATCCCAAAACCGCCGCTGCAACAGCTTGCCCCCCAGCAGCACCCCCTCCCCCACTCCCAGTGCTAACCCCCTCCCCGACCGCGGCTGCATTCGGGTACACCCTAATAGGAATACTCGCATCGAAGCTCTCGACGAAGATATTCTGCTTAGCTTCGAATAGCTCCCCGCGGTCGTCAGCGTGCGTTTGCTCCAAGAGTTCTTCCATCATGACGGCGGCTCCATCCGCGTCGCCACCCCCGGCGATAGCGGCAGTGAGTGATAGAGCTGGCGTGACGAATTCCAGCCGGAGAGCCCATGTGCAGGATACACCCGAGGTAGAGAATTCGGGGGTGGCGGAGGTGGGTATGGTGGGGGTGAATACTACACGTTTTGAGAAGAGGGTGGACTGAGAGTGCTGGAAGTGGAGTTTTCGCGTGGCACGGTGGATGCTGGATGCACTACGGAGGGCAATGGAGGGGGTTACGGTTTCGGAGGTTTCGAGGGTTGCGGTTATCTGTCAGTGTCAGCACTGTGCATTCATGGAAGCAGTGAGGTGGGGAATACATGGTAGCAAGGAATCTTCGCACTGGAAAAGTCGACGACAGCAGTTATCGTCTCGCCGAGTTTGTATGCTGGCCGTGCGAGTGTTAGCGTTGCTACTTTTCGCCCGTTGCGCGCGATTTCGAAGACGCTGCAGTGGCCGTCGGATGATCCGCCTGGGCCCCGGAGGACGGCCATTTCTATGGCATCTTTGGAGCTGGTGATTTGTGGTTCTTCCACCATCAAGAGACGCTTGGAGGATGTTGGGATCGAAGGCGAGAGAATGCCCAAAGGATTTGGTGTTAACGTTCCATCTCTGGGAGCTAGTAGACTGTCCACGTAAGAGAGAAAGTCTTCTAAGGAGGATTCCTGTTGGGCGGCCTTCTTTGGTGGTGACGGGATTGCGGGGGGCGTTAACGTCTGGTCGTCTATACATGCTGTCGTAGCTTCATCTCTAAGGAGAACAATCGGGGACATTAAGTCGTGCATCAATAAGGATCCGTTGGCTGCATCATGTCAGATCATGCAAAGAGTTTGATACAAGCGACTAACCATGAACATGGGGAAAGACTCTAAAAGGGATCTCAACAACCTTGGGCTGCTGAACCCCCTTCCCAGGTCTCTGTGTTCCGATAACTAGGTTATAAACAACCTTGATGGCCTTTCCCCGATGCGTTGGCGGAAGCCCTTTTGGTAACGGAAAGCTATAAGTGTAAGACTTGCTTTCCCCTGGGTTCAGTCGTAGATCAACAAAGAGGATTGATTGTGGGGTCGAGAGTATAGGTATTGATCTCGAACCTATGGGACTGTAAGTAACTATGCCACCTTCGTATGGCAGAGAGCACACCCACTCGCTATATTCTTCATCTCTGCAATGGAACTCATATTATTCCCTCCCAAAAACCCCGTAATACCCCCGCCAATCCCTCCCCACCCAAACCCACTGAGAAATCCCCCATCAGCCTTATTAGTCTCCAGCCCCACCACCCCTCCTCCCAGGTGCCCTCCAACAACCCCCTTCCGCTTCACATCGTCAAATACACTAGTTTGTATCAACGACCCATCCAGAATAAAGCTCCCCTGCACCTGCGCATATCCCATCATCAAAGACTCTGAAGAGCGTGGGCCAATGGCCAGTAGGCTATGACGCCTGTTGTGGATAGAGCGCACTGGCCGCACCGCTGCTCGTGGGTCATATTCTGATACTAACGTTTCTGTTGTGCTGTTTGACAGAGAGTAGAATTCCCCGCTTGACCGTGGTGTTTCCCCGTTGACACTATGGGCGGATATCACCCGGCTCCGTAACCCCTCGTACTCTGGTTCATCCACTGGACTTCTGAGATCAATTTGGGATACTTTCCGGACAAGTTGTGGGTCATCCGAAGAGGACTCATCAACATGTAGACTATCCGTAGTAATCGTAGGGGTACTCGGTGGGTCGGAAGGAAATTTGAATGTTTTGCTGGCCGGTTTGGGTAATGGTTTTGCGCCTCCCGGCGTTCGTGGGCCAGCCGATGTTAGTCCGGGAAAAGAGAAGCTGTTGACGCCTTCCGGTTCGATGACCATCGGTGTAGATGGTTGAGTATTGGTACGGGGCGGGGGAGACATAGTAGCTATCACCAATATTAGTACCCCAAGAGATAAACCCAGGAGCACGCCATACCTGAGTTGGGGGTAGACCCATTAACCAAGCCAGGGGAACGCCTAGGCATTGTTTGTAGCGAGGCGGATCGTGAGTGACCTCCCCGCCCCTGTCTCCCCTGTATCAGCGAAGGAGACTTGATCCCCTCCTCCCCCTGCCCACGCCCACCACATTCAATCCCAACATCGGATCCCAAAGAAACAATAGATATCGATCTCCGGTGTTTATGTCCCTTCCCACTACTAGCCGCAGAAACCGGGGGGGCAGGAGAGACAGGGGATTTTGTTGCAGGGACACTCAGCGATAACGAAGGTTTGTGATGAGAGACAGGTCTAGCGGAGGGAATCCTCGGGCTCGTAGTGGTAGATCTGCCCCCGGTAGCAGGTAATTGTGAGGGAGCTGCTTTGCTTCCCAGCGCGCTCCCGTTCGCGCCCGAGGCAGACCCCCCATTCGCCTTTGGTGAGCCGTGCAGTGGCATGTGCGGCCTCTGCGAACCAGGTGGAGGGGAAGTATTCCTAAACGTGATCTTGCATTCCAGCTTCTCGCCGGCAAAAACGACGGCCGATTCTGGGAATGTGACAAACACTCTGATGCCCGACATTGTCTTCATCCCGGCAACCAAGCCGAACAAACGTTGTTGTTTTCTGGCGAGTTCCAGTGGCTCAAGTTTGCCTCGAGAGTTTCTTCGTTCCTCTCGGGCAACAACAATACGTGAGTGATGATATCGGAAGTACTTCTGAAATTCGAGGTTTACTGGCCAGCAGATACTTCAGCGCTTTTTGCTGGCCGCGGCATAGTCGTAAGGAAGAGGCGCAGCGGGGCTCTTTGGCGAGCGAGCAGATAGGCGGACAAGCTCCAAGTTGGTGCAAGTTAGCTGTCAGTTGGCAGTGATGGTGATGCAGGGTTATCCGTCAGGGATACGGGGCGAGAAAAGGGAGGTTATGATAGGAAAAAGTTCAAGATGGCCCTTTTTCGCAAAGAAAAGGCCCGAACCCAAACCCGAAGTAGACGTCGATACCCCCAAAAGGTCAAAAAAGGAAGTGGAAATGTCATAAGCTTGGCACCAGGGCAGGAAATCCTGGAAGAGAAATCGGCCAAGCCTAAAATGGTCTCTTCCCTCCCACTTTTCGATGAGCCAAACCCATCTCGCCAAGCTGGACCTGCACTCGTTTAGCCAAGCCGAACCCTATCAGGCTTAGCTCAAGGGGAGAAATATTCAAACTTTCTAACTTTTAAGGGGAAAAATAAAACAAAAACAGCACAATGTGAAGACGAGAAAAATTCCGAAGGTTGAGTTCAATTAATCATCATTATCGCACCCCATGGATCGATCGTGCCAGGTACCCCCGGACTTTGAGGGCGCAAAGTACGGGTACCATACAGTGAGTGCAAAGCGAGAAGTGCAGGGCAGGGGGGGTTGTCCCCTGAAGCGAGGAGAGCCCAGCTAATGCAATTTATCTGTGCCCCATCACCCAGTATCACTTGTATCATAAATACCGGCACCAAGTCCCCCCCACCCAGTTCAAGAAGATAGTCAAGCAAACCTCCGTCCGATGCCGGGTACGAGTAGTACCATGCCACCCGCCCCATCCAGGCGCTCTCCCAGCGTGATACCCGCACCCCATCCTATCTACCCATCCCTCCGCCCGTCCCCACGTCCAGAAAAAGAAAAGAAAATTTAATAATAAATTACAAAAAGTCCCTCCTTCCGCTCCGAATTGCCAGGGTTGAGCTGGGTTATGTTGAGGAAATGGAATGTCAAAAAAATGAAATAGCAAGATCCCATCCCTCGATCCATGGTTGTGTATATGTTCTATCCTCTCCAGAATAGATTGCGTCCTCGATGCGAGACATGAACATCGTGAGCGAGGAGGAGCCGAGTTGCTGGCGCACTTATTAAGGAGCTCGAGTGAGGATTCATGACCCGCACTGTCTTCCGTTCGGTTGCAACTTTATCATAATATCACACTACACTCCAAGCCAAAGGTGTAACTGTACCTATCCCTTAAAAAAACAAAGAGCCAGACAGTTTCCACTTTACTTTAAGCGCTTGCCCCATGTCTACCACTATAATCGTCGTCACAATCGCCCTCGCATGGCCGAACGCCTAGCCGGGGCGAGAAAAAGTATCCAGGCGCACATACAAGAGTTTCGAAAATCTTGGCCGCTGAGGGCGGTTGTAACGCACACAGAAGTTTGCAAAACCCCTGTTTGGTCACCGGTACTCGAGTATGCTTATTCTCACCCCAGGCCGGCGTCGTGTGCAGCTGTTCCGGCATTGGACACAGATCCTTGGAATGTTACGCACAGCAACGAGTCAGCAAAATATAACTTCGGACGAAAGATTGATATAACTAACCCGCAGTAACCGCCAGTGATCTTCGGAGGAACGGTGCGGCGGAAACGATATGATGCTGTCGGCTCAAAGGGACTCCTCGGGGGGTACAGCCTACCGTATCGGAAGGGAAGGTTGGTGGTGAATTAGATCGTGGGTAGTTTAAGTTAACTCTGATCCTCCGACCTATCTACCGTAGTTTGTATCCCCGGGGAACCTGATTGCCATTCTTACATCATCCAACACATTTAGGCGGAAGGACTATTCTGCTGAGTGTCGGCATCCACCATGAAGGTATCGGTGCGCTACTAAACGGCCCAACTCGTGCATGTCCCTCGATACCGGTATGGTGCCTCAATCGAGGAGGAGATCCATAACAATAAACTACCTCATCTTTTCCCATCCGCCTATCTACAAACTAGATTATTGGTATGATTACCTGCGGTCCCGAAAGTCTCCATCTGGAACCCATTACCCCAGGGGTGCCCGGAGGCCCGGAGAATGGGTGGCTCTGCAACACCAACGATCCCTTGATCTGTGGGCGGGCCTCGTAGCCTTTCAGCTTGATTCAGTAGATTATCCTGAAGATACCTAACCGGCGTCTCCCAGCTAAAAACAACCCAAGACCCAAACAATCTACCCGTCCGCAGTAAAATCTCCCGAAACCCACCATCTCTGTCGGCCCAGCATTGGTTTAGTTTAACAGGTTAACAGAATTGCGGATACTGGTTAACGAGATCTAGCACATCCAGTGGGCCGACCTTCCACCACCCAAGGAAAATGCCAATCCTTCTCCCGAGCCTTTGACTCAGGATCCGGGGTTCACAGGGCTGACGGAGGTGGTGGATTTCATTCAAGAGATCTTACAGCACTCGAGTGCATCTAGAACTTCCCTCACTTCACCCTTCCATACGACACCTTCCTCCCGCGGTCAGTGACCCTGGGCTGACCTAAGATCTTTATCAAAGGTTAGTCCATGGCCAGTGAGCTTTTTCTGCGGCGTGACCAGTATAAATATCATAAAATTTGATCAGTGCTCGTACAGACCGATCCGGCGCCCCCTAGCCTAGAAATCACTATCATGCCATGACCAGTATCGTCTCGCAACCCTCCTCCAAACAAAAAAAACAAAAAAACAAAAAACAAAAAAGACAAAAAAACAAGGACAAAAACAACAAAACAAATTCCCGTATGATACCCTCTTCCAAATCCATGCCAAGCTATCCCAACATCCACACGGCTGCCACACCTGATTCATCCCCCAGCCATGGAATAGAATATTCCAGGCAACTAAAGAGCGACGCATACAGATGAAGGGGGTATCTATTTACTCCATCATTTGCCTACCGGTATCTCGAACAGGGAGCGGGCAAAAGGGAAACAAAAAAGGCCAAATCCCAAGTGGTGTCTGTCCTTCACACATCCGTATTGTTTTCTACACTTTTTTTTTCCGGGTCCGCTTATCGATTCTCCCCCACCGAATTGATGCAGTAAACACTAAAATAAAGCCAAATTTCCGGATACACTCATAGGAAATCGCGAGCACGATTTAGCGCTTTTTGGCCCGTCGTCACTCATGATGGCAGCCACGGTCATACAGACTTAGATTGTTGGCTTTTTTGGTGTCTCTCCACAAGGCCTATCATACTTCCTTCCCTCCACACTTCGGTCCTCAGCCCTGAACGACGTTTTTTTTTTTCAAATTCAAAAGAAGTCCGGCCGCCACCGTTTGGTAAGACGTCATTTGCAAAACTTTTTTCTTTTTTTTCTTACTGCGTGTTTTAGAATTATCTATCATTTGAAAATTTAATGATGGTCACCTTGGGCGACGACGACGACGACGACGACAACGAACCTGGTTGAAGTTTGAACAGCTCCTGGTGAATTCTTTGACAACGATGATATCCTCCAATAAAAACGAACCCCCCACAATCATCGCCATCACACACACCCTCTTTCTCCAAAACCAACAGAGGGATCATCAGAAAATGGGACCGCTATGGTACCTATGCTGTGATACGAGGTCCGGTAAGAAGTTATGGAACAGTTATTCAAGGTTAACCAGCCAAATATACCCCTGTCCGTACCGGTTAATAGGCTCCTACCCTTGTACCAACCCCAACACTCCGCACCTTGCACAAATTTCAGATTTTCCCACCGTCGCACAAATACATTACGCCATGCAGGGAAGGAGGGAAGGAAAAGGGAAAAGAATGGGTGGGAGGGAACACCCGTTTTGCGCAACAAAAATCGCTGTTTCTAATTATGGAAGTCGAGTCAAAGCAATGTGAGAGGGAGGGAGGGGTGGGGGTGTGCACGCCGATGTGCAGTGCTGGCTGTCTTGCAGTGAGCTTGAACTTGTCTTAGGATCTTTGGAGAGGAAAGGAAGAGAGAAAAAGGAAAAGATGGGGTGCGATTCTTGGATGTGCATATTGGTGAAGCCACATCGTCCTTTGCAACTTCCTGATATTATGTTGGCAGGGTAGGGGGGAGGGGTGGGGGGGAGTAAGCTCGGTTCCGGGCCTCTCTTTTGGTTTGAGGAGGAGGCTCTGTCTTTATGAGCATGGTATTTGGGGGGGGGGATGATGGGTTTTGGTCGTGCGTGCATTGGAAGAGGAGTTTGAGAAATGCCGTGCGGTACCAGCAATGTGCAGGATACCGGTAATAACGGGGTGCCGGGATATCCCTTTCTTCACTCCCATTTCCTTGGGTGAAGATGATGACGATCACAGAACTCTCTTTCTCACGATGCTCTGCGCATTTCACGCCCTCCTCCCTCTCCCCCGTCGGCGTTACCACACTCGAACTTCAACTAATCTCATACTCTGCTTTACGGTAAACGACCTAGCAACGGTTATAACACCGTACTCGTGCTGCAACAAACTCCAGACTCTGGACTACGGTACCGCAGCACAGCCTTTCGTCCATTTCACCAGAACTCCCCACCCAAACAACGCCAAATCTCCTAAGGCTTACACACACATGCATACCGCACACCCACCCACCCTTTACTTGCATGCATGCTTTTACTTCACCTCACTTCACTCACCACCACCACCACCTCCTCCTCCCCATCCTCGTAGCCAACACTCCTCTACTTTCTGCCGCATAGGAGAATTTAAGCGGGGTCTAGACGTGAAGACATGGGGGCCTATGATACTTTATCAATGGCATCCATAATAACACAACCACCGCCCCTGAAACATATAATAATATCCACTTTCGCTTCAAGGATTTATTTCCCTCTTCCTCTTCATCCTATTCGTAAATAAACAGAAGGAAGGAAAGAAATAAAGATAGCCTAAACTCACCACCTCATAATATTTCACTCCTTCCTTCCTTCCTTCGCCTTTTCGATCCTAAGCCCATGGCCCTAACATACCTGCGGCCGATACGCTGAGCGATAAGGATAGCACATATTGTCATGCGGTCCACTACCGGTACCACAAATAAACCCCACACTTTCAAGTTATCATGTTATCACACATGCGGGCAGATCCGAAGGGTGCGGTACTTGCTCGCTCGTGCCGTAAGACCCCCCCCCCCCTCCCCCCAGCTCAGCCGGCACACAAAACAAGGGGTAGGTCCTATAAAAAATAAAAATAAAAATAAAAGTGAAGGTGAAGGTGAAAAGTGTTGAAATGCGGTACCGGTACCAGCTTACACCGGACCAGTGCGTACTCGTAACAGGACAGGCAGGAAGTTTTCAATATCATGGGTTGTGGATTTGTATGGGCGCCCAGGTGTCCATGGACTTTTTGCCATACCAGCATATTTTGTGAATCCCTGCTATCGGGTGCTTCTTGTCTTCTACGAGTTATGATGGATGAGTAAATTTACTTATATGTGTAACGACGTGATCCTGCAGAGTTTAGATATCATTCTTCTACCTCTTCCTGCTCTTGCTCTATGATATATTCTCCCCTCTTTCTTTTTTTCTTTCTTTATTTTACTATAGTATTGTGCCCGTCTAAGGCCTGTGGATAACCACAAACACCAACACTGATATCCATGCGAGTCCGTGCACTCAGGGTACGGTACTCGGAGCAGACAAGATAGTATCGGAAAACATGGGGTGAGTTTGTATCGGGCTCGGATGGGCTCGGATTTTTTTGCTATATACAGTATGAGTATTTTGCTAACCCCTGCTTTTGGGGACTTCTTGTCTGCTACGGGGATTGGAGCACGGTACTGCACGGTAGGGGCTGGAATGGTCGGGTCCTGCGCCAGGGCTTTGGATTTGCCAGTCCTCGTGAGGTCACCGCATTTTCTTTTTATTTGCCCCAGCAGAAGGCTGAAAGTCAGTTTTTTTTTTCCGCTCCGTTTGCTCCCCGTGGTCTGTAGAGGGGGAAAGCCGAGGGTCTTAGAGTGAGGTCCAATTATTACCGTTTCTACGGTATATGCGGCACGGTACGAGTACTGGCACTCCCGAGCGCAGAGCTCACTGTTCGAGCAGAGCCTCACACACACTCAGTTTCGGTGTGGCAGTTTAATCGGCACATATCACCACCAGCACGGCACCCGCCTGCTTGCGCCTGCACCGGTAATTAGAAACTGGATTTAGGCTTTGTTCAAGGAGTGCCGTTCAACCCAGCAAGTGCCTACCTGCTGTGCAAGTATGTATGATTACGAGCACGATGCCGTGCGTATGATGCGGTAGATAATGCACCGGTATGGAGGCAGGACAAGCTAGGCACGGCCGTGTGAACAAACAAACTTGCAGCCTGGGTATTCTATGTCCGTGCAAAGTGAATGAATGAATGCTGGCCAGTTGTCATGGTTCCTACTGCCGGAGATTGAATAGCTAGGTTTAGGTCTGCGTACCGGTACCTGCATGGAATGGTGCCTGCGATGTGTTGGTTAGACTTGACTCGTCCGAGCGCCTTCGTCGTCTGAGTTTGCTGGGCCCTCGCACAGAGAGCCCGTTTGCTCTGGCGGATAGGAACAGGATGGGTGCAGTATAAATATGCTTTCTTTCTCAGGAGTGCTGAGTTATGATCATGTGTATTAGACTAGCACCCAAGCGACAGGTTGGAGCAAATAAAGTTTCTCTGAGAGTAACGGTACTGCGCAGGGAATTCTAAAGCAGTAAGGGACAGCTCAAGTAAAAACATGCGATTTGCTATCAGATTATCCCTGTAAATTGTGACATCGGTCTATTTGGCACGCAAATGGAATTGCCAAAACCAACAATAAGATCCGACATGGCCGGAGAGCTCAGGCCATACCGTGTCGGGAAAGCACTAATCCTTCTCGGCTTTCGTTTCTGAGGCCCAATATTAACAAACAGCCCGACGGAAATAGCGAAGGGGTTTCTACGGTATTGTACGGTACTCGAAACGAAGCCATAAGAAGAGGAAAGAGTTTCTCCCGCAAGCATGGCATGCGGGTCACTGAAGTGCAAGTAAATCCGATGTTGTCTTTCAGGGGGTCTGGGGTCTCGGTTGATTGCTAAAAAGACATGGGGGAGATGCTGGTAAATCTTAGCCGAGGCCATTTGTCTCCTTTTGTCGGACTCTAAGACTCCCTCCCGAGGGTAACGGCAAGGACAACAATTGAAGCTAAGCTATTATCGGCCAATGGCACAGCTCCGGATTTGCAAATTCCCGACATGAAGAACCTGAGCACAGGGATAAAAAATGTGCATGGCAAATTATCGGTGCGTGTCTGAGTAACCTTATTCCATTCTCCCAGCGACAATCCGTGTCTGAGCGCCCATACTAAATTCAGACACACATGTCCAGGTTCTTTATGCCGGCTGCTTGTAACTTAATGTCGGGCGGCGGATCCTGAATAAGCAACTTCTATTATATGATACGGTACCGGTATCTATTACGGTATGACCCCATCCTTTCCTGTACTCGAGTGCTTGTGCCCCCATGTCCCATGAATATGAACCAGCCCAATAGGGCTCTGCTCTTATGATCTACCCAAGCCAAGGGGTGAACCCAAAAGGGAGGCCGTAAGCAGAGCAAACTTGTCATGTTGTGCCAGCACCCAATCCTGGTTGTGGTTAATAAACCGACGCGCTCAGGCTGGCGCGATTAGCTTGTTTCAGGTCTTGGATACCGACCACACCCTGTACTCGTACATGTACTCTACGAGTATCGTACTAGTACAGTACAAGTGCTGTGCGGTGCAACTGGTTGATAGCACTGACGTCTAACGTATTCGAGAGGTGAGCCAGAGGAGAGCGAATCACTTAAAATGCACCGGGGGATTAGGAATCTAGAAACTTAAATTGATGCCCAACGGTGAGGAGAGAGAATTCAGAGGAGGAAGAGATAACCCTGATAGCGCAGTATGTTATGATACCTGTATATTTGCCTATTTTTAGGCTGAATTCGGAGGTTTGATTTTATCGAGATTCGGCGGTGGAGATTTGAGCAAAATTCGCATACAGAGTGATTCACTTCTGCGTCTGGCCGCTTCCCGATCCAATAGGTTACAATCGCAGGGCACCTAAATACACACCCTACCTAAATACACGCTCACTACTGATTGGCCGAATCTTAGTAATCCAGCCTATTGTGCGAGCCAATCAGTGGGGACAGTGTACCGGTACTGCATTTGGGCAGGTCGCGCATTTGGGTGTTTCGTGAGTGTACAACTTTTTGCTTTTTTGCCCTCGTGCCATGGAGGCTGGACGAGAGGGAAGCGTTAGTGCGGCGATGGATACCGTTCTTTGGAAACTGATGCGAAGCGATCAGGCAAGGCTAAAAGGGCAAAAAAAAATTGAAAGAGGGGGGGTGAAAATAAAATAAAACCCCACTCGGACAGGACAAACCTCGCTACTGTACGAACACAGTGTATTCACCGTTGGCTGCAGTAGCGAAGCAGAAGAACAAAGGAGGGGGGGAGGAAAGATGGAGGAAGTGAGGTGAAGTGAGGGGCAGTGGGAAAGAAAAAAATTTCTTAAGAGGAAGCCGATTTCCGCGGGTCGCTACCTATTGCACTGAGCTTGCTAGCAGGTTCCCGTTACTCGGCCATTGACCACCGCATAATCTCGGTTTAGCTTAGGGACTTTACGGCTGTCATCATCCATCCCCCTCTTCCCACCGAAGATGATGCACGTTAGGCAGGTGCAAACCTATCGCATAAACAAACGGGTTTCCCGAGCGTTTGAAGGGAAAATGGAAAAGGGAAAAGTTAACTACAGAAAGGAAAAGACCATATCCGACACGAGAAAATTTAAATAACAATAATCAAATCTCCGCACGTCCCCGTAGATCCGTGGATAGGTGAAAGTCTTTTTCTTTCTTTTGCATGTTGTGGCGGGGGAAATTTCATAGCGGGCTGTTGTTGAGTGGCCAGAGCGGCAAATGAACCACGCGCTATCTCCCAAGTTCATGTTTGTTCTCAAATGTCCTTGGATGAGTCTTGGCGGTTTACATAAAACCTTAATTCGACATCGTGCTATTCTGGCAAAGCAGGCAAGACATTACCGACTTTTTTGGGGGGTGGGGTCAGGGGAGGGAAGACGATAAGAAAATGGGCCGGAAGTCGGAGTCGAGTGAAAAATATTTCCACTAGTTTAGTCTAGTTCAGAGAAGAGTTTGTTCTCGTGGTTGTTTCTTGAACGGTGTTGAGTCCGCACAGGTGAGCCGTGGAATGTTCTTTTTTTTATTTAAAATTCCCTTAGGGATTTTTGCTTATTACTCTGGGATGATGGAGGGATGGGTGTGGGTGTGGGTGTGAGTGTGTGTTGACGTGTGCTGTCGTAGCCGAGCCGGACAGAAACTCTGACGACAGCACAAGGGAATACCCGGCAGAGCCTCACTCCCTTGCTTCTCAGAAGTTGCTTGTGTCAACCCCCGACCTGGTTGCGCGCTAGCTATGGGTTAGGGTTACCACGAGATGCCAAGTGTTGGAGCGCCGCCATCCCGGCCTCGAGGAAATCAGGCGGCGAGCCGATCCGAATTATTTTACCCCCTTGAAGAACATAATTTGTTTTTTTTGTTTGTGGCTCTGCGACCACCCGTTTCATTCCTTTTTCCTCACTTTTTTCTTTTTTCTTTTTTCTTTTTATTTTGTTTTATTTTATGATTCCAGCTGCATCAGCGAACTTTGACTGGCCTATATCGGTATCACCCTCCCTGTTCCCTGCAACGCCACTCTTATACCCAATAGACGATCGCAAATGTCGGGTACCTTTCCTCGACATGTAACTCGCCTCTCTCGACAAAGTAGAAAGCAGTAGGCGAGGTGATTACCAGTAGAAGGATTTCAGTTGTGAGGAGAGAGATTTTGAAATAGTATCTACACGTGACGACGATCGGGGCCTTTAAGATGGAAGCGGGAGGCGGCAGATATAAAAAGTAAGCATCCGGATGTTGCAGAGTTGCGACAGCAGGAAGGACGCCCCCAAGGAATAATCCCCGAATGTGATCAAAGCGCGGAGAGGGGAAAATGCGAGGAGTAACGATAGGTGGGCAGCGATGGTGAGAAATGCTTCTCGTGGGAAATGGGGGGAAAGGGGGGGGGGGATGAAAAGTGAACAATCAATCAATTTTAAAAAAAGTCGCCGGGGGTTGGGGGGGGGGGGAGGAGGATAACGACACCATGACCAATTGTGACCAGGCTAGCACCGGTACGAGGATTGCCTGAAGTAAAAGGAGGATCTTCGATGGGGATTTCTACAGCATAGCGTAATTGTTTATTTTTCTTTATTCATTTCTCCTGTCCGTCTTGGAAGGAGAAGGAGAGGGGGGGGATTCTGTGTGCGGTGTGGGCGAGTGTTGAGTGTGGGTGAACGAATGAATCTACAGTACTAGTACAGTGATTTCCTGTGGTCTATCATAATTTTTGGGTGTGTGAGGGAAGGGGTGGGTGGAAGGTGAATTCGACGGTATGCTCCTGGATGGTAGCTGTGGGTTGGGTTGGGTTGGGTGTGGTGGAAAGAAAGATGGGGTGCTACAGTAATCGAGCGGACGATAGATGTGGTGTGTGTGTGGCAGTGGTTGCGGTGCTAGAATTGGAGGAAGTGGTTTCTGCGTTGCGGTGTTGCCCTCGTGGGAGTGAAGACCAGTCTGAGTGTGGGGCATCAGTTCGGGCTAGGTTTAATAGTTTGCAGGCAGGACATACATACAGCTTACAGACATGCAGAACAAAAAAAACAGAAAATCCGGTGCCACACCCTCCCACCCCCCCCCCTTCTTCCCTGGACTGCGCTAAGCAGCTGCATGCCAAGACAACAGTGCGAGTTTCATCCACTTTTGCTCCCAGACGAGCAGGATGGGTGGTGGGTGGCTGCTGCCTCTTGTCTCCGCCCTTTCGCTCTTCCCTGCCGCTGCAGTACTGCCGTTCTGTGTGACCACTCCCCGAGCCTTTTTTTCCCTACCACTATTTCGCCAACCTCACCGCTGTGCGTCCTGTCGTCGCTGCTTCCTGCTTCCTGCTTCCACTCTTACTGCTGCTGCTTGCTGCTGCTGCTCGTTGCTCGCTTTCTTGCTGCTCTCCCTCCTCCTCTCCTCTCCTCTCCTCTCCTCTCCCTCCTTTCCTCCTCTCCTCCTCTCCTCCTCCTCTTCCTTCCCCCTTCCTCCCTTCCTCTTTCCCTCTCTTCCCTTCCCTTCCCTTCCCTTCCCTCTCCGCCTTCATCAAGCTTGCTGCTGGTCCTGAACAACTCCGCTCCTTTACAACGGGAAGTAAAGCAACCACAATCCATTATTCAGTCTATCGCCCTGCCGCCACGGTACATACGACCCTAAACCAGCAGCAGCAACCACCACAGCCAACCCACCCAGTGCAGCACCACCACCACCACCAAGACAACCCCATTACCACTACCCTACCCGCTACTACCACAATCCACAATCCACAATCCACAATCCACAACCACAACCCCATCAAACCCTCAACCCATCAAACCCCATCAACCACAACCCGTTACCCTAACAATTTCCATCTATCATCATCATCATCGTCACCAACCACCATTCATCGCCGGAAGAGTAATTCTCCCCTCGCCTGCCACTACCCCTCATTCTCTATAACGTCTTAGCCGTACATATCATCGTCATTTGTCGCGTCGCGAGTCCCTTCTTCTGCCTCTTCCGTCCGAACTGGCAACCAGATTGAAAGGACACACTATCGGCCGTTGCTTCTAGTACTTTGGGTTCCCAATCATCACCATCTTGTTCTCGCTAGAATTTTTATTTTTATCTTTATCTTTTTTTCGTCTTTAGTCGACACTTCGCTTGCAAGCTTTGAATTTTCTCCACCCTTACGAATCTTAACGTTACAATACATTTCGCAACGTGATAGTCTAGCAAACTTGACCGCTGCCTGGTAAATTTTTTTAAACGACATCCCCCTGGTAGCTCTTGTTTTTCTATTTCTTTTCTTTTCCAAAAGAATAACCCACCTGCGACTCTTTTTTTAAAAGAAAAAAAGAAGCCAACCTTTACCCAATACTGATCAACTGCCGGTCGGCCTTTTTTTCCCTTTCTTTCCCTCCTCTCTTATCCATTCCAACTAATAGCAAGATTATCCATTTATTCAACTTTCTTAATTCGCCGCACGTTGCGCTTCACTCCTTCCTTTCTTCTCTTGGATAAAGCCGATATATTTTGTGGACATGGCTAGTGTCCAGCACACAACTTCGCCGGGACAACCCCAGGCTTTACATCAAACAAATGGGCATCCTCCACAGTCAATACAACAGCAACAGTCGAAACCGACTGCTTTTCAGCAGTTGACACAAGTGAACGAGGCGGTATGGCTTCAAATTGGTATGTTGCTATTGCCCCTGGCTTTCGCCCTTTCTGCTCTTATGTTACTCCTTGCGCTAAACTCTTTGTCTAGGTAGCGTTACCGAATTGATGGGTGATCTGGATCGGGCAATGGCCGCGTATGAGAATGCCCTTCGCCAAAACCCGTATTCCATCCCAGCAATGAACTCTATATCCTGTATTCTTCGTACCAAAGAACAATTTGCCAAGGCCGTCGAATACCTGCAAAGTATTTTAAATCTAGACGGAAGCAATGGAGACATCTGGGGTAGTTTGGGCCATTGCTATTTGATGATGGATGAATTGCAAAAAGCCTACTCGGCTTACCAGCAAGCCCTGTATCATTTGCGTGACCCGAAGGTATTTTTCTGTCTGCGGTAACCCTAAGTTGTGCTCAATTGACTTAACTCTTTTTCTCTCCTTTTCTAGGAGCCGAAACTTTGGTATGGGATCGGGATTCTGTACGACCGTTATGGGTCATTAGAACATGCGGAAGAAGCGTTTTCTCAAGTGATGCGCATGGAACCTAATTTCGAGAAGGCGAATGAGATTTATTTCAGGCTTGGCATAATTTACAAACAACAGGAAAAATATCGTCAGAGCTTGGAAGTATGTGGCCGGTATATGTGTATATGAATTACCTTTATCTAACATGTGGTTTTAGTGTTTCCGGTACATCGTTGCCGATCCCCCACGCCCCTTGACCGAGGAGGACATCTGGTTTCAGATCGGGCACGTTTATGAACAACAAAAGGACGTAAGTGAACTTGGGAAATTCCCTTTGACTGATCTTGTCTGCGCTTGTTGAGACTAATTGCTTCATAGTATACATCGGCAAAGGATGCCTACATGAGAGTCCTTGATTCTGACCCTAACCATGCCAAGGTTCTTCAGCAGCTCGGTTGGCTTCACCACCAGCAGAACAACAGCTTTTCGAGTCAGGAATTAGCCATTGAATACTTGGAGAAGTCTGTTAGTGCTGGTAGGAATTTGATCTCCATAGCGCTATTGATTGGATGAAGCTGATAGGATACCATTGTAGACAATTCCGATGCCCAAAGTTGGTATTTGCTCGGGCGATGCTACATGTCGCAACAAAAGTACCCGAAGGCCTACGAGGCCTATCAACAGGCTGTTTATCGCGACGGTCGCAACCCGACTTTCTGGTGCTCAATTGGTGTCCTCTATTATCAGATAAACCAATATCGTGATGCTCTTGATGCCTATTCTCGGGCTATCAGGTTGAATCCATACATATCAGAGGTTTGGTATGATTTGGGAACCTTGGTAATTTTGTCCTCGATCACACGTGTGCTATGATGGTTAAGAATTGCGCTAACCCCTGGCAGTATGAGTCTTGCAATAACCAGACGAATGATGCCCTGGACGCCTACCAACGCGCAGCCGAGCTCGACCCCACCAACCAGCACATCAAAGCTCGTCTTTCACTTCTGCGCAATGGCCAATCCTCCGGTGTTCAACATCAAGCCTCAGCGCCCCCCCCGCAGGACGTACATCCCCAAGCGTACCAGGCTGCTGGGGTTGGTGGACCTCCAGGACCGCAATGGGGATCGCAAGCGCCCCAAGCACCCCCACCCGCACCCTCCGGTCCCCCACCAACACTCCCCCAAATCCCACAGCCCCCGAATCCGTCATCATATCGACCGACTGATGTCCCTCCTCAACCACCTCAACCGCCTCGTCATATGGCCCACAGCCCTGATGAAATACGTAGACCGGTGGAAGATAGTAGGCACACTCAACTGAGGCGTGGATTGTCTCCCTCTCCCAAATTCCCTAACCATTCTCCTCATACCGGCTATCCCCCCCCATCTCTGCAAGGCCCCCCACCACAACAGCAATCTCAGCAACAGCAGCAGCAGCAACAACAACAACAACAGCAACAGCAACAGCAACAACCACCTCCAAATCGTATCCTAAACCCACATCATAACCCCCACATTCTTCCCCCAACCTCTAATAACCCTGGTGCGATTTCTCTCCCTTCTTATGGTAGCCGTGGAGCGAGCCCCCCACCAGATGTTAAGCCTATTGTTGATGATCGACTGCCATCTCCTAATACATACACTCACCACCCTCACCACCCTTCATCACTGGGTGGTATCGCCGGCGGGGCTCCGCCACCAGCTTCAGCTGCAATGGCTGCGGAAGCCGCTGCACGTGAGCGGGACGAGAAAATTCATCACAATAAACGGACAAGAGAGTGGGAAGAAGAGGAGGGACAAGGCATAGGGAAGAAGCCAGCCTCAGAGGAGGCCAGGGCTAGGATGGATGATATGCGCCATCACCGCCAGTCGCCGCCTGTGCGAGTTACCTCACCACATCGTCCGGAGCGGCGACGGAGCTCGTCGGAGAGGCCGAGGGAGGACTACCACCATGGGCCTCCTCCAGCACCTCTGCATACGCCAAATGTGCCCCCTGTGCTAGGTCACCAGCCGCTGCCACCTATCAACGACGCGCCGCGAATGTCGGAGCCCCCTCCACGGATTACTGAAGCCCATCGGATGTCGGAAGCTCCCCGGGACGACCGTAAGGAGATTATAGAGCCTGCGGCGAGGAAGGTAGAATTGGATGAGGACTACGATGACGAAGGAATGGGAGATGCCGATCGGAATCCAGGCGTTCAAGTGAAGGAAAACAATAGCCCAGCGGGTAATGGCACGAATGGTATTTCAGGGGGGGGAGGGGCCCCCGGAGACAATTAAAGCAACGACTTGTGCCCTTTGTTCATTCTCAGGAAAGTTAATGTTTGTTTTGTATTTCTCGTTTTACACCTTACTCTGGGGAGAAGGAAAGGAGTGCTGTCGGGTTCAAATCTGTCAGTCGTTTTCTTTTTTTTCTTCTTCGTAACCACCATACCTGTTCTTTTAGTCTTACTCTTTTTTCCCCCAATCGAAGTGGTAGCGATTATCTTGTGTTCTTTTCTCCTCTACTACTTTTCTTGTCTCAATTTTGCTTTGGTATCATGGTTGTTTATTCTTTTTCCTAACTTTTTCTTTTCTTTCCCTTTCGCCTCCTTCCATTCGATCAAAAAAAAGGTCTTGTACGATTCCCGTGGAATGGGGGAAGTGTCTGTGTGGCGTGTGAGAGCAAACTACGGTAGACCGCTAAGATATGTGATTCTGGAAAGTCTTTCTTCCTCCTGATGGATGGTAGTTCGTCCCATTGTGAAGTGTTTTGTTTGTCTGTTCCTGGCGACTGATTGATTGGTTGGCTTGATTACATTACCATGCCTTCCTTCTCCTTCAAATATGACTTACCGGTACTACCTGATTACTGTGCCTATTTATTTTTTTGACGCACCGTATCTTGACGTCACGATACAAATTAAGTTCTGCGGTGGTATTTGCTCGGCAGCTTCTCATGTAGCCTCCTCTTGCGCTTTTATAATGCACCCCGCCTATTTCCGTCTTTCCGCTATCATACATCTCCCATACCGAGTCCACCACTACAACCCATATCCATCACCACTACCCACCCACCATACAACACACAAAAACTTGAGTTACACCGCTGCAACATCTCAGCGAAATATATATTAAAAAAATAGAACACCACCCACGACCACCACCACCACCAAACCGGCAAAGTACTGGGTAATACCGGTAATCTAGCGAATGAATACCAGAGCAGGGGGGGGGATGGGGTTGGTTGGGTTGGTTGGGTTGCGGAGATTACAGTATGATACGGTACAGCACACACACGTGCGGATAGGTCCGGTAAGAAACGGTACTGTAGGGTATTTACTTTAGGGCTGGGGTTGCAATGTACCGGTAGCTGAGGCGCGCGCGGGGTGAGGGCCACACATTGAGTTATCATACCGTGCCCCATCGCCAGAATAATAAATAATTTGATTAATAACGGAGATTAAGTTTTGGGTGCCTGAGGAGGAGGAGGAGGAGGAGGAGGAGGAGGAAAGATGAGGTTGGTTGATTTTTAGGCATACATAATTATTATACAATAAGCACCGTATATGCTCGCACTCGTATCATATCATACTTGGGGAAGTTCAAGGCATTCTGCTGGGCTGGATGGAGTTGTTGGGTTTTCCCTCCATTCTTTTTTCTTTTTTGAGGGTTTGATGGGAGCACGGTACGGTACGGTTAGCTCGACACTCCCAAGCGCATATTCACGAACGTCGCACGCTGCGGCCTTGAATATCCCCCACCCTATGATTCCCATGCGATTCCATCTTTCAAAACCGACTTTACTTTTTTTTCCTTTTCTTCTCCCTCCTCTCTTCTTCTTCCTCTTCCCCGGCCTGCCGGTGGTGCGGTAAGATGCCGTACCTCTTCCCAGGAATGCTTTATTCGGGTTCTACTCTTTTCCATCCCATACGGTACCATAACACACACACACACACACACACACACGCTACTCCCTCTCCCTCTCTTCATGTCCTCGTCCGTGCCCACGGCGGGCATGGTGACTCCAGTGTCTACGGTACTTGGGTAAGCGAGGAAGAAAGTGTACGAGTAGGTGAAAGGGGGGGGATGTCGGGGTCCCCACAAACGGGAAAAAAAGAAAAGAAAAAAGGGAAAAAGGGAAGAGTGGGAACTTGGAAGGGATAGTCTAAGTCTAAAAAAAAAGGAGCTGATCAGATCTGTCTGATCCACCGAGCCTTTCTTTTTTCTCCCACCTTTCCTTCACCTCCTAAGACCCCCCTCTTTTCTTCACTTCGCCCCAACAGCCGAACACAATAACGAGTATAATACAACAAGTTTTTCGTCTTGGGAAGGGCAAAGATGGGAAACCATATACGCACTCAAGACCAAGAACCGAGTCCGAACCGTTTGGCTTAGCTTGGTGCGCTGGAAGAGGAGGGCATTAAGTTACCAACCGACAAGACAGGACAGGATAAGATAAGACAAAGCCGAGGGAATGCCTAGGAAATGCCCAGATATTGCCCAGATTATGCCAATGCCAAACCTCTGGGCGCAATAAAAAATAATAATCCCAATTGCTGGGCATCACCAGGGAAGGGAGGGAAAGGGAAAGGAAGAGAAGGGGAAAGGGAGAGAGGGAGCTGCTTGCTGGCTGTATGTTGCCCGCCCAAGCCAAATATCCTCCACCACGGGCTTCTCTTTTTCTTTTTTAATCCTTTTCCAATCTCTTGGCCGCAAAAGGCTTTTTCTTCGTTGGTTTAAATCGAACACGAAAATCACACAACGCAGAAGAAAGAAAAAACTCTTGGTTTTATCTCGGCGCGCCGCTGCTGCTTTGCTCTTTTACTTTGCTTGGTGCTGTAGGTTCGAGTTTAAACTGGTGTGCGAAAGGTGGGTTGGGTTCGGCCCTTTCCTTTCGCCCTTCTTCCTCTTCCCTCTTTTTTTCCTCTTTTTCTCTCCTTCATACCAGATATGAGAGGAGAGAAGAGTGGTGGTGACACTATTTTGGTTTCTCCCTGTCATTCTGCATCTTCTCCTGATCTTTCGTCCCGCTTCGCCATGAGATACTTGTCGGTCGCCTTTCACTCTTACATCGATTGAATATTTATTCGCATACGGTACCTACCTACCTTCCCCGCCGCCCATCGCCGCTGTGAACAAAAAAGGGAGGGGGAAAAAAAGACGTTGTAACGGTTACCGTATTTATTTGTTCTCTGCTTTTCAATTTATTTTCTTTTTTTATTATTCTTTTTGGGCTTTTCCTTTTTCTAGTTCGTTACCGCGCTCGTGCTATTGTACCGTACACCCTGTGCCCGCGTGTGGTGTGCCCGCGTACCGTACTGGTCGGATCTTCTGCATTGCATGCATGACGCCCCGCGAGAATTATAATCGGTCGCACGAGGAGGGAGCTCAGGGAGCAGTGGTAGATGGGGATTGGGGTGATCGCGATGCGACGGTGAGGACAAAGGCGATGGGGAGGGGGAAGGGGGGTGCTGGGGCTAGTATGGCTTCAACTTCTACTGCCACGATGATAGCAGGGGCGGGAACAACAACAGCAATAGATGGGGCTGGGTTGAACCGAAATGGAAATGGGAATGGGAAGGGGAAGGGAAAGGGGGAGAGTGGTGATGCAGAGAGTGGTGCAGATATCGAAAGGGGTGAAAATGTTGGCGGTGGTGGAGAAGGGAGCTCTGATCCTTTGAGCGATGGAAGTGGTGGGAATGGTAAAAGTGGTGGTAGTGGTGGGGTGGACGAAACGATGACCCGAGAGGTGGCTTTTTCCCGGCCTCCCGCAACCCCGCAGCAGCATCAGCGAACCAACGGAGGAATACCATCTTCAGTAACCCCTCGCGATGAATCTCGAGAGTACGAGTTAGAATCCTTGGGCGAGCATTCACGCGAAGCTTCATCATATGTGTGGAGAGTATTGGTACCCCCCCACACTCTCTTTACTATCCACATTCCCGTCCTCTCATTCCTCATGCGAATCACCCGAAACCCCGCGTCCGCTAACGTAGTGAATTAGGTCTACTTGGCTCTTGTGAGCCCTTTTCTCTGTCTCTTCAACACCCTGTACACGGTTCTAGTCCTCCTCCTATCGACGTTCACCTTTCCAATCCGATCGTTTCTCTCGTCTAATGCCCGATTCTTGTCTCGCAGCGCGCATGCTAGCCTTGCGTTCCTGCTGCTACTGCATCTGAGGTTCATATATCCAGACAAACCCCGGCGATCGACCCTCCCAGTAGCAGAGGACTTTGCAGGGCGGAGGCTCGTTCTCGTGCATATTTTTAGTCCCTTTGTCGCGCCCTTGTTCTCTATTAGTGCGGGGGTGTTGATGCTGTTGTGGGTTTATACTGAAGTGCTGCTCGGTGAGAGGAATGACGGAGGTGGAGCCGAGTATAGGGGCGTTTTGTTTGTCAAGGGGAAGTGGGAGGAGTATATGCTTAATGGGCTGAAGCCGAAGTGTATTGATTCTTCTTGATGTGTTTTTTTTCCCGTTGGCCTTTTCTGAGTTGCTTGTTTCTTGTTGGGGTTTTTCTTGGTTTTTCGGGAGTTCTTTTAGCCCACTACCTCGACCGGTCCTCCTGCACCTTTTGCTCCCACTTTCTTCCTTTGTATTTATGTATCTTTTCAGGTCGGCGTTTGGTCCTTTGCTCTTCATCTTCATTTCCACCCCTTCCTCCAACTGTACATATCGCCCTCTGATGCCTGGATTTGCGGTGGCTCCACTAGCATTAGGAATAAAGATGTCTTTGATCCTCGAGCCGAGTGCCATACAAACCACCTAGAAATATTTCGCTGTAGCCTCCCCCAATGACCCAATCTTGGTAACCACCCCACTCCTGCAGGATCCACCCACCACCCATTCATTTATACGAAAGAGAAAAAAATCTAAAAAAGAACCACATGAGGTTTTTTTTCGCATTGGCTGACCTCCTTCCTCATTTGAGAGCGGGGTACAAGTCCATTGAATGGTACGATAACCGGTAACGGCTAACCCAATGATGTGAAAATGCGGCTCTTTCTGTCGGTTGAACAAGTGGCTGGATTTGGAATCTCGCCTCGCTTGAATGGGGGTTGGTGTGGGTGTGTGTGGGCGGGCTCTGCTGCGATCGAAGAAAGAAAGGGAGGGAGGGGTAGGGGTAAGGGTGCGGGAGGGAGCGTGATTGGTTGGAAGCGTACTCGTATCATGCTTAGACTATGACCCGGCGCTGGGAGGGGTTGGGCATGAGGGCGTATCAGATTAGATCAGATTAGATAAGAGTTTCTAGATATTCAACTGATTAGATAATCACCCACAACAACATTGGATTTTATTTTTTTCTTCCTAATTAGACTAGTTTGTCGGTCCGAATTTGACAACCGATCAACTCTTCTCCCCCCACCCATCCACCCGCTCCATCTCAACCAACAAACAAAACCCAATGGCGAGGAAGCGCAGAAATCTAACCTCCGCGCAGCCTAAAGCTCCTAGGGGGATCGATCCTAACGACGCAAAGATTGGTCCGATTGGTAGGTTCTATGCCTTTCATTTGCTGGGGCGGGGGGGGGAAATGATGCTAATGGGTGGGCAGAAACATGGGAAGATGTCGCGGATGAGGAAGACGCTTTCCATATATCGAGGGATAAGATACTCCTAGAGGATGATGTTTTTGATGGTTTTTTTCCTTCCATCTCTTGAATTGCGAGTGAGTGCTAATGCTGGAGCAGTAGAAGACGGACCTAGCGATGAGGAGGTTCTTGAATTGGAGTATTCCAGCTCAGAGGCCTCCGATCAGGATGAGGAGGATGAGGATATGCACGATGAAGATAGTGATGACGATGAAAATGGGAAGGGCAAAGAGGAGGAGGAGCTACTAGAAGGCTGGGGGGGCTCTAAAAAAGACTACTACAACGATCCTAGCGCCCCCGAAGAAGCTGAGGAATCCGAGGCACTAAGATTACAATCCAAGCACCTATCGTCACTCTCTGCAAATGATTTTCTGTTCAACGCTGCTGATTGGACCACTGCCGATCCTCCTTCTCCTATCGTTTCCACGACAGCAACAAAAGTAATCGAACAACTCCCCTCCGCCCCTCTGTCCTCCTTATCCGAAGAAGAGAGGATAAAACGCCTCCACCTCCTCCACCCTGAATTCCCGCTTCTCGCGAAGGAGTTTTCGGAGTTGGAGCCGCTGCATGCGTCATTGGGACTTTCGGCCGCCGCAGCGGAGGCGGTTGGCGAGACGGTTAGGAGTTCTGTGGCTATTGTCAAGTTCAGGGCGCTGAGTGCGTATTTGGGGGTTTTGAGCATGTATTTTGCTGTTCTCACCGCTGGGGATGAAGTTGCGCAGGGGGAGGGAGGAATACAGGACCATGGGGTTATGGAGGGGCTTATGAAGTGTAGGGGAATGTGGGAGGCTGTTAAGGGGCTAGAGGTCGAGGAGATCAGCAGTCGGAGGGGGCAGGGGGTGAAGAAGAAAAAGAAAAAGGAGAGGAAAGAGGAGGATGGGAAACTGGTGGCGGGCGTGAAGGAAGGGGAGGGAGAGCCAGAGAAGAAGAAGGTTAAGATTTCTATCACCGCTGGTGCAGCTCCGAAAGCGCCATCAAAGAAATCAAAGTCAAAATCCGCAAAACCCGAGTCGGACTTCTCTAGCTCGGACGTTGAAATCGACTTCTCCAAACCAACACCCACCGCCCGCCCACCTCATCCTACCACTTCCGCCTCAGCCTCAACATCGCATTTTGGTGACCCCACCCACCTCTCACATCCCGACGCTCTTTCCAAACTCGCCAGAAAACGCACCCTCCGCTTCTACACCTCGCAAATTGTCTCGAAATCCGCCACGCGTGCATTCGCCGCCCAGTCACACTCGGGAGATATGGATCTTCCGCACAAGGAGCGTGCGAAGGAGCGTGCAATCCGCTTACAAGCTGAGGCTGCGCGGAAGCGCAGCGCGGCGGACCCAACTGCTGATCTGGATTACTCTAGCGGCGGCGAGGGCGCCGGGCCCACCGGCAGGCAGGGGAGGAATGAGAGGGAGGAAGGGGAGGAGGAGGATGAGTACATGCGTCTCCTCAAGGGCTCTGGCAAGGCAACGAAGGCTATGAAGAAAGCCGCCCACGACCGGGCCCGGGACGCACTCCGTTCCGGCGCCCAAGTGGAGACGGAAGGTGGGGAAGCGGGGGGAAAGAGAGCGATTGGATATAAGATTTCGAAGAATAAGGGGCTTACGCCCTTCCGCAAGAAGGAGGTTCGCAACCCTAGGGTTAAAAAGAGGATGAAGTATGAGGCGGCCAAGAAGAAGCTGGGCAGTGTGCGCGCGGTGTATAAAGGCGGGTTGAAGGGGGCGTATGCTGGGGAGGCGACGGGGATTAAAGGGGGGTTGGTTAGAAGTGTCAAGCTTAGCTAGCTGGAATGGGGGTGTACTGTATGTGTGTATGAATGTACGATATTTGGGGGAGGGAAAAGTTTTTCAAGTCCTTTTGTTTCGTTTATATATTATATCGAGATATTTGATGGGATCATCAACATTCAGTGTAGAGATTAATTGATTCGAGCAATCACAATACTACACTCTACTTGTTGTCATGCTTTCACTACTACCACTGCTACCACTACTACCACCACCACTACTGCCACTACTACTACACCCCTCCCTCTCTACCCTTCCGAGTGAACACTCACTGTAGAGCACTATGCTATACCACACCAATAACACACAGAGGAAGATGGAATAAAGTCAGAGTAAATACGAGATCGAAAAAGAAAAAGAAAAAACTATTGCATATCTACCAGTATCCGGCGATCCCATACAAATCTGCGGAGACCACCAGGGTTTCCATCACAGAAGAAAGTTTCTTCCAACCTTCAACGACCCCTCCCCACCTCCCCACCTCCCCCACACCTCACTTATGCTATATTTCGCCGTCTCGTATAATATTATCATAATATCGTACCAAGTATTAACATACGCGCAAGAGGTAAAGAAAAAACTAAAAACTAAAAAAACACAGACATCAAGTCATAATCAGGATATATAAACGACGCACCCGCCACCAGTAACCAGCACCATAGCCAAACCAGACCAAACCAAACCAAGACTAAAAGGCGCAGCACAAGTTCAACACTCTGGCTCGTGTTCAATCTTAATTCTCTCAACACCCATCGACTGCCGGTGCGGTACAGTACTATGCTGCACTTTGTGATTGAGCACACGTGAATCCTTCATAAATTGGTATCGTAATTTACTCGCTATTATAGCACCGCACCCCGCTGACTACAAGAAGGGAAAAGGGCAAGAGGCGGGCGAACATTCAGGTTACTCATTATTCAGAGAGCATGCCGCCCCAGCGACAGCCGTTTAAAATTTCCCCAATCTCCAAAAAACCCTTACAACAATCTAACCTCCAATCAAGCCAGATCCGATCCTAAATCTCAAACCCTATTCCCTAGGAAAAACAAAGGAAAAGAAGAGAAAAAAGAAACGACACAAATGCCCACACACGGATGGAGAAGGGAAGAGGGGAAAAAATGAAAATGAAAATGAAATGAAAATGAGCGAGCAGTGACAGACTAGATACATACCGGTACATACAAAAGAAAAGAGCCCAAACCAACCACCCAACCGAAACACACCAAGCCCACCGGCCCACCAATCCAACTATACTAGACTACACTAAGACTAAAAACAAACAAACCAATAACCAGCCAACTTATCCCTCAAATGCCACAATAGAAGAGAAAAAGTGAGGAAAGGTGAAAGAGATGAAGAATAAAAAACCCATAATCGTATCATTATCATGTACAAGTGAACAAAGAAACACCCAGAATCATGCCTTACTTCAAGCATACCGTTCCGACGGTATGGGGGCGAAGCCCGGACTCCTCGTGTGGTTAGGCCCATGCGACGGTGGCGGGGGCATGGGGTATATGTTCGGGTTCGCATCACGCTGTCTGTGCCATCTCCGGTCGTGCGGCTGGTACCCGGCCATGGACGGACGCAGCGGGCCCTTCGATGCGGCCCGCCTGCGTCGGCAGCAGCTCCATATGCAGGAGAAGAGGGAAAAGAGTATTAAGGCGCCGATCCCGACTGATACGCCTATTACGATGTTTTTGTTCTATATTTGTTGGCTTTATTTCTGGTGAGGGAAGGAGGGGGGAATGGGCGGAGGGGTACCTTATTGATCCAGCTCTTGACTTGACCAAGCGTTGTCGCGCCGTTGCATACTCCGGCTTTACACCTCCCATCACCGTTGCATGGCGTTCCGTCGAGGAAGTTCTGCTGCATACGGAAGCAGGTTCCCGGGCCAAACTCTGGAGATGCGCAAGTCAACTGGCAATCCGTATCGTAGCATGAATGTGTACTGTTGCTCAGGTGCTGCCCCATAACCGTCCTGCATTGCTGGTCTCGGGATGTACATTGCCCACTCGCGCACTGTAGTCCATTGCCACAGGACGCGCCTATAATAGCAGATGTGGTTAGGTGGGGTGGATTCGCTTCACCAGGGAGGAGTCTCGTAACGTACCATTCGGTGAAATGACGTCCGACGGACAGCTGGCATCCTTTCCTGTGCACCTTTCCTCGGGATCACAGGGGCCGTTGCTGGATCGACAGACTTTGTCTTTCGACGCATATTGGCAGCCCGAGCAGCAGTCCTCGTTCGCATCACTAGCGGCGTAATTAGCACAGCCCGCTTACTAGAAGCAGTAATCAGGAACGTACTCGCAAACCGCTTTACCCTTAAACTTGCAGGTGGTAGGCTCGCAGCAGGAGTTGGTTCCGCAGGCCTCCGTTCCACCACAATCACAGTCCTCGCCAGGTTCTACGATACCATTACCACACTCATTTTGCGTGATAACGCTAACATCCCTGTTGGATGACAGGCAGCCCGTATCAACGCTCTTCCTTTTAAACGCCGAACAAATATTCCCAACAGTACACCTAAATCGGTCAGCACACATCGCTCAAGTCAAGCATTATCCAAAACTCACGGACTAAAACTGGAGATTGTATCAGTGGTGGTCGGATTCATCATATACTTCCCACCAGCATCACAAGCGGCCGATGAGAGTGGACAACACATGGATGCGGAAGCAGTATTTCCAGAACAAGTGGAGGCAGTGCAGTCATGCACAGCGCCCATAGTATGGGCGATTTCATGAGCAATAACCTTCCACTCTGACGAAGTCCTGGCAATAACATTGGCCCCGGCGATGAATTGCCCCCCTTGAGGGATGGCCTCCTTCTGACACAGCATGCCCAGCCAGGCGAGCCCAACGGCAGATCCAGTCTCACAAGTGGTCATCAAAGTCCACAAAGCATTTGAATCGTTGGACCGGGTACCCCTCCACTCGGAGAACAGATTTAGCCGATTCTCGATACTCGAATTAGCAGACGAGCACGGAATATTCCACTTTGCGGTCGATGGGGGAGTCCCCGGGCAATTTGCGTCGCTGATGACAAGGGACGAAAGGCCAAGCGTGATGTTGAAGGTTTTCTCAAAAAGGTTAGAGGCCGAGTTGATTTGTGTGATGATGTTCGCTCTGGTCTTCTCTTGGTCGCCCTCGAAGTCGGCGGTGTAGGTGCAGTCGGTAGCAACGCCAACCAGCGCGACTTGCCTAGTGCTCGGGCAACCATCCGTACTCCCAATCGTATTACGCAAGTTTACGCCAGCAGAATTTCCCGTGCCACCAGTAAACCCATCATTTCCGTCCAGATTTTGCCTCTTTTTCAGCCCACCCTGGAATAGGTCTTCCAACCCCATACCCGTCCATAGTCGCCCCTTGGGCAGTTCTGGCTCCAAAATCATCCGATTTACCAAGTGTTCTGGCTGAACATTAAATTCCAATCTATCGGCCGGACACATAATTCCGGTGCCGTCATCCCGTTCCTCAACCCCTCTCCCCATGAGGCCCTGGTGGTAAAAATCCCTGTCTACAACATCCGAGTCCCGGAAAACAACCATTCCCTCCCTCCCTTCCGGCTCAACATCCGGATCCAGCGCATGCCTAGTCCTCCTATAGGTCGATCGGAATTGGATATGGTGAGCGTCGTGCAGCAGAGTGAAGGCCCCCTCAAATAACGGATCCTCTCCATCCCTCGTAAACACAACACTGGCCCACCCGGCATGAAACCACTCATCCCTAGGTTCGTTCCTCAGCCAAGAAGTCCCCCGATAAACCTTTATGTGATGTCGGACAATCTTCTCCGAGCGCCTGACGTTCCCATCCTGATCCATGTACTCGACCCTCGCATCTTCGGGTAATATCTCGTGGTTCGGCTCGAGCACGAACTTGACCTGCTGCTGCCCCTTGTGTAATGTGAATTTCAGGTCGAACGACGAACCCGAGTGTATTCGCTTGCTGGGAGTAATTATCTGAGGGTCCTCAATAAAAGTTATGTACGACACCGGATTTCGGTGCTGCGAATGTCCTGCAGGAGGGAATCTCGTTAGGATGTCACTACCAACCGAGGACAGCAACCGAGTTTGGGAACAAGAGGGTGACGACGTACCTATAACTACATCTACTAAAAGTACAGACAAGGAAAGTCCAAAAAGAAATGACGATAATGGCGGTAAGCGCATTGTGAAGGACGTAATGCTGTATGCACAAAGGCAAAGAAGAAGAGGGGAAAAAGAGAGGAAGAAAGGGCGTAAAGGATGGAAATAAACAGGATGACCCCAATGTATTAACGAGAACTTTCAAAGTGGCTCAGATGAGACGGCCAGCAAGTAGATTAAAAAGGCAACCCCAGCTAAGCGGTAGCCCAGCGGAAGGCACAGGATGCAAACAAGCCACCGGTGAGTTTTTCTTGGGTACAACAGTAATCCTCTTCCTCCTGGCAGGCGCAAGGAAAAGCGTGAGATGACGAACTCGGAAACAACAGGTGAAAAGCAACAAGATTTGGAATCGCTTCGCCCTCTTTTAGACAGGAAGGGTAAAAAGGAAGGAAGAGAGAGACAGAGAGAGGGAGAGAGAGAGAGGGAACAGCGAATGGGACAAGGGAAAGCGTATGTATTCTTTTTGTATTGTATTGTGTGTGTGTGTGTGTTGTGTGTGTGTTGCTGAGCCCCTCTTTTTTTTTTACGGCGGCGGCGACGACAGCAACGGAGGAGTACCGTAGTTTTTTACTCGTACAGTCCGCTGTCACTATCAGGCAGAGTTTGGCGGGGGGGTGGCGGGTTGTAATGGTGTGTACGATATAATACGCTTCTTCCGCACGAAGAGGGCTGGCTGTACTGTACTGTATTCGTATTGTATGTATGTATGTACTGCACGTATTAGGGTATGCTTCTCCCCTCCTCTTACGCCTCCTCCCGCGCTGAGCAGAGCAAGGCAAGGTTATTAGAAATCAAGAAAGTCTCAGATACGATAAAATGGACATTTGCAGGGGCAAAGTGTATTGTAGAGAAAGGGAGGGAAAAGAAGACAGAGAGAGAGAGAGAGAGTAAATAGTGAGAAATAAAAAAAAGATAGGGTATGTAGCAAAGTACTGGTAAGTGTTTTTTTATGGAAAGAAGGAGAGAAGGATGGTGCGGAACTCCCAAGCTGGGTAGGCGTCTTGGGATGAACAAGGATGACGGGGCGCCGATCCCGTAATAGCAGAAACCTCAATATTGGGAAATGTCAACTATAGTATCATACTAATACAAAATGCTATGCTGCACAGCCCAAGTACTTAGCACTGAAGTGAGAGCGAGAGTGAGAGTGGAAGTGGAAGTGGGAGAGAGTGAGCGGGAGTGTGAGTGAGTGAGTGAGAACGAGCGAGCGAGATAGAGTAGACCACAGTTCAAGCCCATCGGACAAAAGAAACACGGACTGCGTATCCAACTCTCGAGGAGGAGCATCAGGGGGGGAGCACAGATGGGGAAGAGGACACCAAGTAGCCAGTTTCCAAACCTGGACAAACGAACGAAACACGCGTCCCCTGACCACAGTCCCCCTTGCGGTACCAGAGCCGCACCATAAAAGTAACCTCTATTTATACCGTATCCCACAGTACTCGTACTGAGCAGAGCTTGGCCTACGGTATGATACATCAGTCGGAAGGCCGTTTGCCCTCGAAACCCCCCATTAAACGAGTATCATACCGCCATCACGAACGGAATAAACCTACTGTAACCCCGTAAACCCCGCTTACTTATTTATCTCGGGTTCACCATTTAGCGCCTTGCCCACCATCCATCCAGCCACACTTTGCCCGAATATTGTTTGGCTGCGCTTCGGAACGAATGGTATGGGTTGCTATGAGAGCATATAGGGTACGGTAGTAGCTGACGCGTCCCTGGCAGGCATGGCATCGCATGGCATGGCAACCACAACCACAACCACCGCAGCCTGGTACCGGTATGATAAATACGATAGATGGGCACATTACCAAGCACTCGAGCACCGGTGGGTGGGATGGCTGGTCGGAAGTACGGATACCGTAGTGACAAAGGCCAGGGATAGGATATGCTAGTGGTGTGGTGCATTTGGACGTCAGTAACAAATGGTACTCGTACAGGCAACTGTGTGATACACATAAGAAACACGACCCTGGCAACATCTCCATTTTCCTCCTACCTCGGTTAGCTTTGAGGGGATATGATTTGATTGATGGATGGGGTATCTGGCCTCCGGTGCAAATACGGTACGGTACACCACCAATTAAAAGAAAAAGGTTCATTCTGGGCTTTTTGTCGACCAATGGGAGGTTTGGGTTTCCGGACGGGTTGGGCGTGGGGTGTGCCACCGGTTTTTGACCAGGATCAACATCAAGACGAGATGAACAAGTAAGAGAAAACAAAAAAAAAACAGTTGACGGGCAACGCAAGACTCCATTAGTGGATACATATTATGATACGGGCCTTTCGATTGGGATGCCAGTGCAGTAACTCAGTTAAGTGACCACTTTACGAGTGGGAAGGAAGAAAAAAAGGGGGGATTTAAAAAAATATACGGAAAAAATAACTTCAAGACCTATGAGAGTCTTAAAAAATCGAGTCTTCACTAATCCATCCACTCATCAACGCCTTCTCCCTCTGCCTTCCATAATCCGCCTGGCTAAACCCCCATCTTCCGAGGGTCCTCCAGGACTGGTAGGCGAATTAGCCTTATTTGACCACTCCCCTCGCAAGGGCACACAGTCGGGTCGAGCGTAGTGAGAGTCTTGACCGTCCTGCTATTTTACATACCGTACCAGCTCTTCTCACGGTCGACGGACCGACTGACGGCACTGAGGTGAGGGGAAAGAGGGATGGTCTGAGGTGCCGTTCATGTTGCTGTCTGTACCTACTGTACACGCAATGCTGTACCGGTATGGGCTATTTTCTGCGGTGTAATCATTTGTCATATGCCTCCTTTGCTACCGTAGGTGGCGATACGATGGAGAGTCTTATGATCGGATGGACCTAGCTATTGAGTTGTGCCTTCGGCAGCGCCGCATGGTAGATATGGTACAAGTTATACAGTGGAAATGGCGGGGCGAGTGGGTAGGTTTGATGAGCCGTACGTACTCCATCCACGGTACTCCTCTAGTCACCTTGTCCTTCTCCAGGCACAGTACCGTACTACTCGCGTTACCGGGATAGGGCCCCGTCCACAACAAGTTACACGCTTGCGTGCACGGCCGGGATTATGTGGGAGTGCCGCACACGTCGTGGTACTTATGCTGCAAGGCAAGGAAGGAGGGGCAAAGGCAAGGAAAATTCGGAGGGGAGAAAGAGAATAAGAGAGAGAAAGAGAGAGAAAGAGAACCTATATTGGAATACGGCAATACAAAACTAGGGAAACCCAAACGCTATGAAAGGAAAAATAGGAAAAGGAAAAGGTGTGGGACAAAAAGGTATTGTGATAGAAGAGAAGCTTTCCGTTTCTCGGGGCAGGGGCCTCCTCCGGAAACAGATATAAGTTTATCCATTCACATAACCCCCCCCCCCCCCCCAACTGTGTTATCGGATGGTTATTTATTTTTAATCCCTCACCCTTTTTACCTTTGGAAAAGAACTTGTATCGCATCCTACGGCAAACCATTTACCTACTTGTTTCTGCATGCACCGAACCACCATATTAGCCTGGGCAGCCTTCTGGGTAGCCGGGGAGAAATGAATGCAGGGCATTGGCTCGTGACTTACGTCTCGTGCACCGTTTCAATTATTGCATCAACGACAGAAGGGTCCGACAGCTATGTTCCCCCCCACTGTTAGCGCCCATTGCCTGTGCTCCCTCCAGCCCTCTATCTCCTCCTTTCCCCTTCTTTTATAATCCCTTTTGTGCGGAGGCATGGAGAGAACTTACTGTCGAGGTATCACCCAATTGATCCTCCTCACCAGATAGGATCTTCCGAAGGATACGTCTCATAATCTTTCCCGACCTAGTCTTGGGAAGGTCGTTGACTACGTACACCGCCTTGGGGGCCGCGAATGGTCCAATGGATTTGCGGACTTGAATGGTCAAGCTCTTCCTCATCTCAGAAGAGTTCTCGAAGCTGTCCTTTAGCGAGACGAAGGCGTTGACAGCTATAGCACGTGTCAGCAGTCAGCGATTGCCTCGTTAGTACGAATTTACTTACTCTGGCCAGTCAAGTCATCGGCAACACCGACCACAGCAGCCTCGGCGACAGCCTCTGAAGGAAGAATCAGTTAGCGCGTCGAGTGACAAATACCGGAAAAACCAATCATTTCCCGAGTTTCTTACCATGATGGATGAGGGCGGCCTCCACTTCTGCGGTTGACAACCTATGACCGCTAACATTGACAACGTCGTCTACTCGGCCGCGGATCCAGTAATACCCCTCATGATCTCTACCTGCGCCATCGCCAGTGAACTAAAAGAAGAGAGAAAAAAGGTTAGCAGAGGCAACCATTGTATCGTTCCCCAGATGACATACATAGTAACCCTTGTAGTCATTCAAATACGCCTCCATGAACCTCTGGTGAGAGCCCCAGACTGTTCTCGCCATACTGGGCCATGGCTTCTTGATAGCCAAAACTCCCTCAACATCGTTTCCGTGTAATTCATCGCCGGATACCGGATCAAGGATAGCGGGTTCAATTCCGAAGAAAGGAAGCGTAGCACTTCCGGGCTTGGTCGGGGTAACACCGGCCATGGGCGCAATGGCGTGAGAGCCAGTCTCGGTTTGCCAGTACGTCTAAAACATGGGTTAGCCACATCTCTTAGTTTTGAGCTGAAGTAAAGGGGAGGAGAGCTTACATCTACAACATGGCATTCCTCTTTTCCAACCTTCTGGTGATACCACTTCCATACGTCCTCAGCAATCGGTTCACCGACCGATCCCAATACTCGCAGGGTCTTCATCTGTTTGTTGATGTGGTGATCGCCGGCCCTCTTCAGTAGCCTTAGTGCGGTTGGTGCGACATAGAACTGAGTAATGCCGTGCTTCTCAATGATATCCCAATACCTCGAAAATTCCGGGTATGCGGGTGTGCCCTCGAAAACGAGTGTGGAAACACCAAGCAGCAGCGGTGCATATACCACATATGTATGGCCCGTAATCCAGCCAATATCTCCTGCCGTTCCCATTTTATCGCCGGGGTGAAGATCAAAGGTGTACTTTCCCGTCATGGCTGCGCCCAAAAGGTACCCGGCTGTCGTGTGCACAACACCCTTAGGCTTTCCAGTGGATCCAGAGGTGTACAGCAAGAACAAGGGATCCTCCGAGTCCATAAGGGTAGGCGCACAGTACCCGGGATACTTGTTGACCTCCTCATGCCACCAATAGTCGCGGCCTTTGGTCCACGGCACCTCCGATCCGGTACGACGGTAGACAAGCACGTTCTTGACTTCAGGACATTGCTTCAATGCGTCGTCCACAATGCGCTTCGTTCCGATAACTTTTCCGCCGCGCTTGCCCTCATCAGTGGTGATTACCACTTTGGAGCGCGCATCCAGAACTCGATCGCGGAGGGACTCAGCCGAGAATCCAGCAAATACGACAGAATGAACCGCTCCAATTCTAACGATTGCCAAAAACGCGACCAGGGCCTCCGGGATCATGGGCATATAAATAGCGACGGTATCTCCCTTCCTGACACCCATCTGCCTTAGGACGAAGGCCAACTTACATACCTCACGGAGCAGCTCGCCGTATGTGATTATGCGGCCTTCCGACGGCTCGTCGGCTTCGTAGATGATTGCCGGTCTCTCGGGATGTTTGAAAGCGTGCCTGTCGACGCAATTGTAACAAGCGTTCAAACGGCCCTCGAGGAACCAGCTAACGTCCCCATGCTCAAAGGATCCATTTCTGACTGTTTGAAATGGGATATCCCAGTGAAGAAGCTCTCTCGCTTTCTTCCCCCAAAATTTATCCGGGTCCTCGATGGACTCGCGATACTGAACCTTGTACTCATCCAACGTCAAATGAGGCTTGGCGGGGTGCTTCCTATTGACAGGCCGGCCGGTAAGTCAATTGAATTCGACAAGGCATTTCCACACACCCCGCCAAAATTCAAACGTCGGGGGGGAGAGAGAACGTACTCATAATACTTGTTGGGAACTTGGTAGGTCTCGACATTATGTGCCTCACTCACTACAGGAACTCCTCTCCCCGACATTTCCGTAGAATTTGATTGGAGGACCTCCGAAAGCGTTGTAATTAGAGCACCAATTTTGGCTGTAGATCGAGGTGATCGCAGGGGGAAAGGCTTGGTGTATTAAAAAGACGAACGGGATGCTCAAAAAAGGGGAGGTGTGGGGAAGTTTAAGTAAGATGTCTGCGGGGTCAATTGATCAAATCGAATAATAGAAACGGGGAGCGAGAGAGAGGGGATCGGGAATGAGGCGGGACCAACAGTCAGCTTTATACGCACTTGTAATATTCTAAGAGGCGACGACTCTGGAACAAGGGGAATAGTAAGCTACCGGTATACTGGTAACCCCGAAAAGAGCCCAGTACAGACACTCTGGATGAGTGGATCGTCAGACCCTATCTACTCCGTCCAAAGGGATAAGAACTAGTGGTTACGGGACAAAGGAAGAGAGTGAATCAGGGAGCCCACAATACTGGAGGAGGGTGAGAGAGATCATTGCTCGAGTATTTTACTGGGGAATATGCTCCTTGCATGAAGTTTCTTTTATTTTTTGACCCCCCGGCGGGGAAGCCGCAGCGCAAAGAGACGGATTACACTGGGCGGCGGAGGGATAGATGGTTACTATTTTTTTCCCGAGTATGGAAGGAGGGCTTGCCCGCCGTATCATTCCTGTCGAGCAGCAACACTGCCAAGCTTGTGGAGGTGGGTCAGACAAAACTCTCTTTTACCGGCTCGCTCACGCTCACATTCTCTATCCACGTTTTTTTTTTCGGACCAAGGGAGCTTTTCACCTACCCCCCAGACGTGCCGTACCCAATCATCATGTAAATATAGTAGGATGAAGATGCCACCGTAAGCCTAATCCCATTCCTCCTCTTCCCCTTTGTGAGAGGGGGCGAGGGAATTGACCGGGTTAGACATGGGTTGGAACTAGGGAGATTTGCATCCAGCCGTCCATCATCGTGATAACATTATGGTTCCTATGATACCTTTGCGCAAGCCAGTATGACTGACCAAGGATCTCACAAAAACCGAGCCTATTTGCTTAGACCATTCCTCCCCCCAAGCCAACATAGTTGATTCAACCTTCTCTGGGGGCCCCGCGGCTCGTGAGAACACTGCAAATATCGCACGGACTGCCGCACACTTCGGCCGCAGCGGGCGGGCAGACAGTTGGAACACTACAAGCACAAAACCAACGCCCCAAAATAGAACAAAACAAAACAAACGATCGCAGATCAACTTTCCCCAACTATCTCAATGTTTCACTATATCTCTTACCAATTTCGCCAAAAAGTTACTCTCAGCAAGGGATAGGCCTTATCAGGAATGCCCCGACATCAGACAACACCGATAGCACTGGGTTTACCCCACATCCCAACTCCAGGAATTATCGCTTAGGCCAGCCGAACTCTTTTAGCTCAAACACTTAAGGCTGAACGGAGGACTCGCTTCGGCCAAGGACAGTCCCGTGACTCTCTCGTGATGGACCATGACCTGGATCCTCTAATTCACGAGGAGCAGAGCAATTCAGCCTGCAAAGTGCTCCGTATCATGGGCCAAACTACCGATATACGGGTGTAGGCAGCTAACCCCCCGATATGTTATCCCCTCTTCTCAATTGCCCAACCATAACAGAGTGGTTCACACCACACCAATAGGTCCTGGTGCAACGGACTTTCTCTAATCTCAAGCTTACCATAGGGTTAAAGGGGGGAGGCATTAGGCCAATTATCACTGTTCTGGTCCGGCTGTGTGGGATGGTAACCTCTGGGCGCGGCCCAGCCCGAAATGTGCAGGCACGGGAATCTAGAACCTCCGCTGGTCCGCAATACGAAGACGCAGGGGGTTTGTCTAGAATAGGGGGATATAGAGTCGGACTTGATGCCTTGGTCGAAGAAGGGTGCGATGTCCCAGAGAGCAATCTTGTCATTCCTGGAAAGGATTGGAGATCCTCATGATGCCGTGCTCCAATGTCTGTGTGTTTCACTGGGCAAAGTTGCTCGCCTAAGTCGGATAGGTACGTTGACTGTTGGTACTTGTATATACAGGGTGAGCGATCCGTGATGTTTAGTGGACGAGACACTAGAATAACGTTTGATATGACTTTGGATACTTTTTATAACATGGCCGGGCACTTGCGTCGATCAGTACTCGGGGGGGGGAGGTCAATGATGGGATGGACAGGGGTCCGAGATGTCAAAGCTTTCTACCCTCCCTAGAAATATACCTACCAAATTAAATCATTTTTTCCCTCCAACAGTAATGAGCACGGGGACTCCAAACTCCTGTCTATCCCGTCACTAACCTCCCTACCGTACCCGAATAGACTTCTTGGGTCCGGAGAGCGAATCTCAGAGCTCAATTACGAAACCTGGGACTAAAGTGCTGTTTGATATCGTGCTCGTCTAGAATGTTTTGCCACTATCATACCAAGAATTGTTAATGCAAAAGAATTACGGGAACCACGATACCTCAGCAAGAGACCATAGGGATCAAGAAAATTAACTATAAGGATAAAGATCAAGCATACTTGTAGCGATGCTCGTACCGTTCCAACAATTGATCTCATCGAAATAACTTTGCACGGACCCCGACCAGTCTAATAAGGGCCATCTAGTGAAGGAAGCAAAACCTCACTAGACCTTCCCATGAAACCCTAGAAACCTGCCGCCGCCAAGCCGCACCAGCACTAATCAAGCCTAATGACCACGTTTAGTCATATAACCCGAAGACCGTGACTGCTCCCCACTCCCACAACATCAACAACACACACCTACCATCAATCACCTTTACAAAATAATTACCAGTCGGAACTCACCAACAACGAGCAAACGACACGCCCAACAACAACCACGACAACACCATGCCGGTACGTGCAAAACGAAAAACCCCCAATCCTCAACGCTCCAATGCCGGAAGCAATGATTAATCGCTACGGTTCTCAACTTTTTCCAAAGCTAACGGGAGGAATGGTGTCTCACAGACCAGATTGACGAAAACTAGAAAGCACCGCGGTCACGTAAGTGCCGGGCACGGTCGTGTTGGGAAGCACAGAAAACGTAAAATCACCCCCTTCCTTTCCCACCCTACATCTCAATTATCGCCCAAGGGAAGAAGAAGAAGAAGAAGAAGAAGAAAAAGAGAAGTCCCGGGGCTGACGATAATGCCCGAGAAACGCAGATCCCGGTGGTCGTGGTATGGCTGGTGGCCAGCACCATCACCGCACCAATCTTGACAAGTACCATCCGGGATACTTCGGAAAAGTCGGTATGAGGTACTTTCACAAGCAACGCTGCCATTTCTGGAAACCCGTCATCAACCTTGACAAGGTACGCTCTCTCCCTCCCTCCCTCCCTCCTTAGCTATTCACCCCTCCTTAAGCCCGCTAATCTGATTCTTTTTGATTTTTTCTTATAAAAAAAGCTATGGTCCCTCGTCCCCGCTGAATCCCGCCGTAAATACCTCTCGGAAAAGTCTGACACCGCCCCTGTCATTGACTTACTCGCGCTGGGATACTCTAAGGTCCTTGGCAAAGGTCGTCTCCCGGAGGTCCCCGTTATCGTTAAGGCGAGATATGTTTCCGCTCTTGCGGAGAAGAAGATCAAGGAGGCCGGTGGGATTGTTGAGCTTGTTGGATAAAAGCAAATATTCAATACCAACTTCCTTTCTATATTTTTCTTTCTGTTTTTTTTTTACACTCATGTGGGGCAATATCTCTTTTCTTGAGCGATAAATGTGAAAAAATGGGTTCACGGTCATTGTGTTTGGCTGGGCTGATGGCCGTAGCTCGCGATTGGATATGATATGAGGTGATACGACGTGATGCAGAGGGAAGGAAGGATGGTGGTGGCCACAATTCCGGGGGACACAATATCTTGAGATGGGGCAGACTTGGGAAACGGTATGAACCTAACATCGATATCAATTCCGGATTTTTCAACACCAAAAAACACCCCAGCACGCCCGGACATACATGTATATATATAACCAACACCAGCGAACAAATACCAACCCCTCTATTCAAAATACCATCATTCATCCAAAGGAAAGGAAAAAGTGTGTATGGTACGACATCTATTAAGCTTGAGATACAGCCAGCCAAAGAGCCCCCTCCTTTTACTCCATTCATCCATTCCACACACCCCAACCACTTTTCCCCCTCGCCATTTTCCCACAGACCGCCGCTGGAAAACCGGAAAAACAGCCCAAAACGTATAAATGGGGGCAAAAGAAAGATAAAACGAAAACACCACATACAAATCTCATCCCTCATAATTACCCCCACACCAACCTTTGAAATGAGTCAGTTTAATAGTTATACAGTACACGTTCAGCACCTGGAAACATGGAGAATAGGAGTGGGAATAATCCCAGAAGAGGAGGGGGGGGAGGAGGAAAAGAGTAGGAAAAGGAAGTTAGAAACAGAGAAGGGGTAAAAAATGAGATTTAGTTTTTTGCGGTTACATAGGTAGGGCCTGGAATCGGGAAAGCGAGTTGTGTGAATATGCCAGAGTAAAGAAGAGATGCGAGGGAGAATGAGAAGGAGGAAGTTGGAAGCAAAGATCTCGAGAGCGCCGGAGAGAATGGGAAATGAGAAGGGGGTATGAAGGGGAAAGAAAGCGTACTGAGAACTTGTATATAAAACCGATCCAAACCAAACCAAACAGAAGGGAAAAAAAGCATAGCAGAAGAGTAAATGGATAGGATAAGCTTCCCGGGCTCATTCCAAGCACGCCACATCATACCATGAAATTTTGTGTTGAATACGCTGGAGCGTGGCCTATCCATCCGCTAGCGTACTGTATCGCGAGCAGTGGGCGAGGAGACGGTAACGAGAAGAGAAAAGGAGGAAAGCAAGAAACGAATAACTCCCATTGGCAAGTGAATAATAGAATGATCCAGACAACGAGAAGAGGCAAGGCGAAAATGAGAAAAGAAAACCAGACACCCTAAGGAACTTATCATTTTCACAAAATATAGACAGAACATAATGTAGCAACAAGCAGAAGCAAATACGAAAATGAGATGATCCTAAAGAAAAACCCTTGATTAATTCAATAGTACCAATCGTAAAGTGGATATATCGTGGAAAAAACAAAACCACCTAGTCTAGATGGATGGAACACATTTATTTACTTAGGTGGTTGCTGTTGTTGCTGCTGCTGTAGTAATGGCATAGCGGGAGGACTCGCCGGTGTAAGAACATGAACCTTCGTCTCGCCCCCACCAATCGCAACTCTAGCCCCAGACTCATCCCAAGAAATCTCTCCAATCCCCGCGTCGATTTCCGCGCCTGCTGTGATTATTTTTCCATTTTTCCTGCGACCCTTGAGGCCGTCGTAGACGTGCGTTATTGCACCGGTTTCGGCGTTCCAGATGATTACTTTACTGTTTGCACTGCTAGCGAGCCGGGTGCCGGAGGGTGAGAAGGATATCTTTTCGACAGGGTCGTCATGGGAGTTTAGGATGCTGATACAGGTTTTTGAGAGAACGTCCCAAAGGCGAACTTGGCAGTCGTTTGAGGCGGATGCTAGGATTCGCTTTGCCGATTGGGGTGACGAGGAGGGGGCGATTGGTTGCCAGCATAATGATACCACGGCTTCGGTGTGCCCTTGTAATTTGAAGGGTTGAAGGATCTTGGAGGGTTTTTCCCAAATCTAGATTATCGAGTTGGTTAGCCAGAGCGTCGAGATCCACCAATGGGCCAGTTGATAGGAGAAGTCTTACAAGCACATCACCACCTTCTCCTCCACTCGCCAACCTCTCCGAGCACTCATCCCAGACCAAACAGTTTACCTCCCCCGAATGTGACGTATTCGTATTCAGTGAACTGTCATGATCCAAATCGTAGATCCCAACACTTCCTCCATTACCACAGGTAGCAAACTGCCTCCCGCTTATCCAGTCCATGTCAGTCGCTGCTTCTGCCTGTCCTCCCTTTGTTTGGTCCCCTCTTCCTTGATCTCCTATTGCTTGCTCAAAACTTCGTCTCATATCACCCGTTAAAGCGTCCCAAGCAATGACTTTTCCATCACAAGACAGTGATAATAGGGTGTCCGCCAACTTATTCCATTTGAGCGCTATGACAGGACCATGGTGCGGTGGTAATGTATATCTCAGCAGACCATCTGTAGTCCATATCCGAGTCTGACCATCATAGGAACCAGTGGCAATCAAGTCGCCTTGTGGGCTCCAACGGATCGCGGTAACATCTCGGTTAGGGGAATTACTTGGGTCGTGCAAAATAACTTTGTTCTGAATCGAAGTCGATGAGGTGGCGTCTGTTGGCACATTCCATACCCGTGCAATAGAATCTTGACTTGCGGTTGCAAGGACATTCGAGTGAATCGGATTCCATGCACAAATCAAAATACTCTTATCCTCCCGCCCCAGTATTACCGAATCCTCCGCCGTGATTTCCACAATGTCCTCCACTTGCACGCCAACGCTACACCCATTGGTGACACGAGGCTCTTCTGCAACGGTAACTGGGGTCTCAGGAAATCCACCGACCATCGGTGTATCACCATCAGGGCCAGAAACTGCCTTTTTTCTCCGTTTGTGCGATGTCCCACCACCAGTTGCTCCCGTATTAGAGACCCCATTGATTCCATCATCTCTTCCATGTTTCCTCGAGTAATTGGTCTGTGTTGTGGTGGAAGTTGTGGTAGGCGATTTTGATACGCCCATTGATTCATCTCCCTCCTCATCTGCATGTCCATTTTCTTCCCCAACCCCCTCATCTTCCACATGAAAGAATGAAAATGGCTCGACTGTTTTTTTTCTGGATCCATCCTATTATGCTTAGTCAGCAACGGATGACACTCTTCGAAAAAACAACTCGCACAACACTAGGCGACAATCTGGAAACGTGCCTTATTCACAAGCGCCGCGCACTCCAAGTACTGCAGACCTCGCTGGATCAAATGTATCAGGGCACCTGGCCTGATTGTTGGTCGTAAAACATCATCGCTTCTAGCCGCATGGCTTTCTTGCTGAAAGGTAATTGCTGAATCTTTAAACCCTGTTACACACTTAAGCAAGTAGTCTCGGGGAGCCAAGGGTGGAAAAACCCTCAATTACAAATCGCAAACGAGGGAGGCCACAAACCTGACTCCTGAAGATATCTACACGTTTTCACGTATGTGTGAGCTGATTGACAGGAAAGACTCGGCAGAGCCACACAGGTTCTGGAGAGCTAGCTCGGGGGGAGGAGGGCAAAAGAGCAGGGGTGAAGGAATTCAACACTGAAGACGTACCTCCAAATCAGATAATTTACCTGGTCGGACGTCAGTGAGCCCGCCATAAGGAGCTCAAGGGGCGCACGTGACAAAGGCGGGCAGCGGAAGCAGAGCACTGGTAACGAATTGGGAGTGCGAGACAGAGGGGGCAAATTCCTGGCAGCGCCGCTTCAAGGTGGGGGGGGGGGGGTTTAAAGATGGAACGGAGCGTGATACGTGATACAAGCGACAAACGAAAGAATGTAAAAAAGACGTTGACGATGAAAGGAAAGGAGGTGAATTGATAAAGGAGAGGACGACACGACAAAAAGGAAAGAAGGTTAGGCAAAAAAAAAAAGCGGACTCCAGATGAATGAATGGGAGAAGAGGTGTGTGGTGTGTGTGGGCTGTGGGAGGACAGATGCAATCAAAGAGACAGCGGCTTGGGCTATTGAAGCAGCGAAGGTGGAGAAATGAAAGACAAGCGCAGCCGCAGCGCGCTGATCCGGCTATTTTTTTCGAGGTGATTGTGGGTGGTTGAGAAATGTTCAGAGGAATGACGAGCTCAACGGGAGAAGAGAAAACTAGACCTCAGATGGTGGAAAGGTCTAGGGCATGCAGCGCGTTGCAGCAACACAGAAACTCGTACAGTTGAGAAAGATTGAAGATGGAGGTGTGGGCGTAGGTTAGGTTAGGTTAGGTTAGGTTAGATGCAGTTGAAATGATGGGTGGATTGAGAGGGAATGTGGGATTGTTACATGGGGCTATTCGAAGGAAGGAAGGGAAGAGGAACACTGGTGATATGTGTGGTGCGGTATGGATGGTATGGATTGCCCTTGATGGTTTTTGTGTTTGGTTGATTGATTGATTGATTGATTGATTGATTGACTGCCGGTGTGTATGGGGGTGGATAGAGGGATGTGTCTTTGGAGCCGTTTTGTCTTTCTTGGCAAAGGGCAAGAGACGCCCGAGAAAGTTGAGCAGGCGATGGAGGAGGAGGAGGAAGAGGAAGGATGCAAGAGCGAGATGGAGACGGTCAAGCCAACGGGGGTGACGAGCAGCAGAGATGGGAGGATCAAACAAAAGCTTGCCCACCCGCAAAGAGTAAAGTTGGAGGATGTATCTCGTACGGGGAACAAGAGAGAGAGGGAAGAAAGTGCGATTGAAGATTGTGATTTGAGATTGCAGATTGGCTGGGCTGGGCCGTCGGGTGTGGAACGAGAGAACGGGGGATGATGGTGGTGGAGGCAGGGAGGGATGGCTGGATACCGTAGATGGATGTATGCCAGTCAAGCCGCCCTCTCAACTCACAGAAGCAGGCGGGAACCACAGCAGAATCGACAGCCTCAAACCAAGCAGAGCTGAACCGACATACAACGCCAAAACAGAAAGATCTGGCAGAAAACGTGTGGAGAAGTGAGTGCTCAGAGATGATGCGTTTACCCTTCTCCCAGAACGACACAAGCTCGCCGGCATCCTGCTCCACTTCAAGCTATGCACCGCAATGTACCTTCTGGCCTGTATCAACACGAATTTGGGAGCCCCCGGTACTCTTCTGTGCCCACTTTTTCCAGCGAGTCTTGGCCGTTTCTTAAACTGCGAGCAGCTCCCGTCGCGAACTCGCTTGATGAGGGATGGTGGTCTGGCAACGTCTGTCTTGTCTTGTCCGGGGTTATTTTGAACTCCTTCCTCCACTTCAACCTTCAACCTGAGCGGGACAACCGGTGCAGCGCCGGACTTGGGACCAACCAAAAACGAATACAATAAATACTAACATGCGAAAATTTCAGCTTCATCTTTAGGGAGATATGGCTTCATGAATCCTTAGAAGACCCTTCTCCCCAGTTCTATCTTTCCAGATTTTCAACAAGAGCAATATTCGTAGAGATAGCAAAACTCCGAACGCCACTGCATGGTCGTTTCCAAGGGTATTTTAACCAAGCTCCACTGTTTCATATGTACAATATTATGCGAGCAAAACGAATTACAACGAATCTTGATTTCAAGTGACTTGGACCACACAGCAAAAACTCATGAAATCCACCATCTTCCTGAGCATGTAATTTAATCTCCGGGCTCTGGGGCAAAGTCTCCTTGAGAAGGATTGGCGTTTTCCTGGCATGGTATGGGATCGGCGCTTGGGACCCGTCAGATATTATTAACTGGTATTCGCAATGCTATTAACTTTTCAAACGAAACTTACCCCAGGCCGATGGTGATAGTGGATTCCACGAGTTTTTTTGCGGTGCCTATGCTCGCAAGGGAGGAATTACCGGGGGAAAAGGGGGAACAAACTCCCACACCACCATGACACATTCCAACCTGGATCACCAATGTATTATTATTTCACCAGCGCAAGATATGGTGGTGGTGAATTTAGCTTTTAATTTTTACCAGTACAAGCACAGTAACCCACTGACACTTGGGCCCTCTCTCCGCCCATCAGGTGAAAATCAAGTTCAGGATGCAGCAGTACGGTAGCAGGATGCAGGAAAAAGGCGCGGGAGATCATGTTTCGAGGGTTACACAAAGGCCTCACTGGCACCCCTCAAGGATCAATAAGATGAAATAAAGAATGAAGGAAAGAAAAAAAAAACCTTTTGCTCCAAAACTGCTGCCTTATCTTGGCTTATTCAGTGTATCATACCGTATTCAGTTCTCCTTTTTTCCATTCGATAAATTAATATATGCCTTCTTTGGTTGTTGTTTGTAGGATGCACGGCTTATTCTCGCTTTTATGAGTTGAAAGCTCTCTTTCTCTCTATCATCCCCCCTTGCAGACCATACTGAATGGGACAAGTACTGGTACCGGTACCATATCCTGCACCTCCTTCTTACCATCAAAAACCTTGAAATAAGAGAGGATCTAATTCATTAAACTCCGCGAAATATCCCCATACTGGCTAGTATTTTGCCATTTGTTCTCTCCCCTCTTTGAGCCCTCTTTGAGCCCTTTTTTCTTTCTTTTTTCCCCACCGTTGACGCCCTGACTGAAGGAAAGCGAGTGGCAGCAAGTGGCCACCTGAGACTTAAGCCTGTGAATTACCTTCTATTCGATACGCTACTCAAGGTGTACCTGTACGTGTTCTTTATGATGGATTCCCGGGTCATTAGGGAGGGAAAAAAGCCTTTCTGTCAAACAGATTTGATTTTTTTAGTTACCGTGGAATGAGTGCCTTTCTGCGATGTCGAAATCCCCATGAGACAAAATCGATCTAATCCATAATTGGAAATTTAAGAAAAAGAAAAAAAAGTGGGCGGGAGCAGAAAAAGACTGCAGGTCACCCACTTAATCCCTGTATTTCGGCCCAGTGAGGAGAGGAAAGGTACTGTAAGGTAAAAAAAAAAAAAGAGAGAAAGCCTTGAACCCTGCAAGAGCCTCCCAGCACCAAGACTATTTTTTCTTTATCCCTTTCCTTTCTATGATATGATACTCTATCAACATTTCACACTGCTGGAGGGGCCTGGCCGGAGATCCGAAGAGGAAAAGGTCTGCAACCTACAAAAACGTGGAGAAGCTGATTGATTGCTTGACAGACAAGATCTGGACAAGCTAGCCACAAAGGGCTCAACCTCAACTCCACGCGGGCAACAGCACGGGTTTCGAGGGGAAAAAGAAAAGAAAGAAGAAAAAAAGACCAAGCCCGACCGATCAGAGCCCCCCAACAACATTTGTTCCATCAATTCAAAGCCTGGAGTTGCGGTTTTAACGGTACAACATCAAACTACCGATCTACCTATCAACTCTCTCTCCCGCTAACGTCCGCTACCAGTCTCAACTACTGTACCCGCCAACTATCAGAATAGGGTAGAACAAACAATATGCCACCGAGGGTCAACATCCCCCCTTTAACAAGGGGCTGTCTGATAGCATGCGTCTTCCTATCAGTCCTTACCGGCGCTCTTCGCTATCGGGACCAGATGGCTCATCAAGAAGGAGAATACCCCCCGGATTCCCCTACTGGCGGCGGGACACAGATCTACACAGTCCCCTACCTAACCGTTGTCCCGGCCCTGTCGATAGTGTTTCCGTGGACGTTCTTAACAGCGGCGCTGGTGGAACAGAATATCTTTACCTTGGTCATCACGCTGGCAACCCTGTTCTACGGGGGGAAATACTTGGAAAGGGCGTGGGGATCTAGAGAGTTTGGAAAGTTCCTGTTGGTGGTAGCGGTTGTTCCAAATGTCGTTACTTTCCTCCTGTATATTGTTTGGTTCGCACTGACAAGGAATATCGAGCGGTCGTATGTTCCCCCTCCTCCCCTTCTGTTATCCAAAATTGCCACCCTGACTAACCAATAATCAACTAATAGGTTTGCAACCATCTGCGGCGGCGTAGCAGCCCAATCTGCGTTCCTGGTAGCCTTTAAACAATTAGTTCCCGAGCATACAGTGACCCTCTTCAAGGGTCTCCTAAAAATCCGCGTAAAGCACTTTCCAGCAGTCTTCCTCTTCCTAAACACTCTCAGTGGCCCCATCCTCGGCACTGACGTCTCCACAACCCTCGCATGGCTCGGCTTCTTTTCATCCTGGACATACCTCCGCTTCTACAAAACCTCCCACGCGGACCTCTCCACCAACCAATCTCCGACGCTCAAGGGTGATGCTTCCGAAACCTTCGCGATGGCATACTTCTTCCCAGACCCGCTCCACCGACCTGTCGCCATTATCTCCGAAGTCGTCTACAACCTCCTCGTGAGCTTCAAGATCTGCACGCCCTTCTCCGCCGCGGATATTTCGGCCGGAAATTCAAGGGCAGAAGCTAGGGGCGATGCGAGCTTGGGAACGCTGTTGGGTGGTGGAAGGGGCGCTGCACAGCCGGGGAGTGCGAGGGCCGAAGCCGAGAGACGGAGAGCTATCGCTTTGAAGGCGCTTGATCAGAGGTTGCATGCTGCGGCGAATAAACCTCCTGGATCGCAGGCTGTTGCAAACGGTGGGGGTAATGGTGGCGTGCTTGGGGAGACGAGTTTAGACACGGAGCAGGCGGGGCCTTGATCTTTAATGTGCTCGGATAGGGGGGGTGCCGTAATTGGTGGGAAGTGGGGGGAAAGGAGATTGGGGGGGTATAATTAATGGCTGGATGGGTGAGGAGGTATGAAGAGGGGGGGAGTTCTTGTAGATATGAATTCTCTTTTTTTTTTATCATTCATGTGGCTCATGACTTACGAGTCTGATCTGATGGCCTTTTGTTAGCGAGAAGATCTGGATTGGATTGGGCTGTTGCAGGTGCATGGTAATATTTCTTGTATCGAGTCATAATTTATGATTGGACTCAAGGCTTACGGTGTGGTGGCGCTATAGCTGAAAAAGAGCTACAGACAGCTATAATACATGGATTTTCAAACTTTAGCATCGCACGCACATGTGGAAATATTAGATGTTCCTATTAGTTGATTTCGTATTCATTGGTATTCATATATCCATTACTCTAACCACTCCTGCCCTCCAACAGACTGGCAAACAAATAACAGGCGAGGGACGAAAACGCCCAGGGCAGACCCAGATAGAGGAAAAGAGCCAAGACAATAAGGAAAACCGGAGGAGGGGTCTAGCGTGAAAATAGAACAAGAAGTCTATACAAGAGAAAAAAGGGGTAGTAGGCAGGTAAGCGATTATCAACCTTACTTCAATGGGATCCGCTCCTCAAAGTAGTTTTGAAACTCCCTCTCGCAGCTCCGGTCCTCTCCCTCTGCACAGCCCTTGAGGTGGACGAGGAAGTCTCCATCCTCGTAAATTCCACCGAGGTCTGGCACATTGGGGTAAGCGTTCATCACCTTCTGCGGGATCATGGCCATCTTGGTTAGAATAGTAGGGTGCCATTGAACAATGTGCTCCTATAAGCCGCTAGTTAGTTGACGGTCTATGTCAGAAGAGGACTCGATGCGGAACATACAAGAGCGTGCTGCTCCGCCTTCTGAAACCCATAAGATCTAAAAAGTGGATCAAACCAAGCATCAAGAAAGTAATGAGCCCACGGCCCCGCCTTAACGATTATGCTCCCGGGCTGCAATCCCTCGGCGTCCTGTGTGATGATGAACTGCACCCTCTCCGGGGGGACGTATTTGTACGTCTCGATAATGCTGCTCGGCGGGACGACGGGCACACCCCTGCGCATGATGCTGCCCAGTCTCCCGGGGGCCAAGACGTGCTCTTCTAGCGAGAGCGAGGGGTTCATGATCACGGCGTCTTGGTCGAGGGCCCAGAAATATGTGGAGTATTTGTATTCCTTCATGGCGTGTCTAATGGCGGGGATGCGAGCCCAGCTGTTCGATACCTCCCCAACGGGGTAATCTGTAATGTTCTTAATAAAGAGTCCGTAACCTAAAGTATTGTTAATTGGGGGGTTCTTTGGGTTTGCATACTCTTGCTCTCTCTTTCTCACCGAAGGAGGAGGAGGAGGAGGAGAAGGAGGAGAGGATATACCATGCGCTTCAGCGTACTCCCTTCTGTTCTCTATTACCCTATTGACGTAACTTGGTGGGTGCCCGTTTTTATCGATTAACAGAATCATCACCGTGTTGGGTGCGTCTGCTGGTGCCCCATCTCCTGAATTCCGACCGAACGCTATCAACAGCAGTATCACCAGGAATACCACCGCATACAGTGGTCTCTTTCGACCAAGGTACGCTCGGGGGACACTGCTCGCGAGAAAGGGGGAGGAACGATGGTTCTTTGTCGGCAGCGCAAAGTGCATCGCGGGCTTCGGCACTCGTGAGGGTTGAAGATTTGGTTCAGAATACCGCAAGGGGGGGGGGGGGGGGTAAGAGAAAGTATAAAAACGAGTGTGGTGGCCGATGAAGGCCGGAATTAGGACGATGAGTGGGAGGGTTTTATTAAGTCTGAGTTTAGATCCGAAGGTTCAACTCTCATCTGCGGCTGTTTTGTTAGTTGTTGTTTTGTTTTTTTTTATTGAAGAAAAAGGGTTCCCCTGAGGGAGATGAACGATTGAACGGTTGTCGATCTCGATGGGTTGTAATCTTTTCTTTCTCTCGTTTTCGGTGGCGGGTGCTTTTCCTTTTGTCAAGACCACTCCAGCTTACCACAAGAACTGAGCCTCACGCTAGGAAGGTCCAGAATTCCCCTCTTTGGGTAAAAGGGGGGACTTGCTTTAGGGCCTTCCGCTGAGACAAATAAAAAATAAAAATACGGGAGATCCTACTTGGAGAGGCAATTCCAAGGTCCAGGCGTGAAATTCGATCATTTCAATTCCCAATCAAATTCCGCTGCATGATACAGTGCCGTATCTGTCAGCCAGTATCCTTCCACCTTTCTCGATACCGTCCTGCACCCGTGCTGCAGAAATGCAGGCATCCAGGAGGAAGTCAGCCAACAGTTGATTCGGGTTAACCTATAAAAGAATTCCTGCCTCGTGAGAAAACATCTCCCCAAGTATGGTACTTGTACTCGAGTAATTGTATTGGTATGATATACCTTCCTCCGACTTTAACGTACGGACAGAGGGGGAAAAAATACTGTAGAATCGTGACACGGTACCGGTAGTTTTGACAGCTATTGCTTGCAGATCACACAAGCCTTCTCTTGGCCTTTCCGGCTCCCTTGCCGAGTGAGGTGCTGGTGAGTGCCTCACTAGGATTCAAGACCGGCGCACCAGGGAGTAGGCATAAGTTTAATAGCGGTCACGTGGGAAATTCATCTTCAAATTTCGGTACTACTGGATAATGATGCCCTAGCACAGCTGCCTTGGGCGAATGAGCACCCCATTGGCTGATTCTATTCATGTCATTCCATCACCTAAACGAAGATCTGCAGACCGCAGCTCAAAAATAGATTCTCTCCTCCCTTCTCCCCAATCCCAACACAAACCTTCTCGCACTATTCCTGTGTGTAGAGAGTACGATGGCTCGCTTTGCATCGGGCGGATACACCGTCCAGCATGCGCCGTTCCCCGTGGAGCAACATCTCGGGGAGAATACGCCAATAGGGAGATATGTATCACATACAGCAGGTATGGCTTTTAACTAAGCTTCAACCAAACGTGTCGAGAGAAAGGGGGTGAGAGAATATGCTAGCTCATCTGCCGACTGGGGTTCTTCCCAATATCATTTCCGGGGTCGATATTGACACTCTGCTCAACATCCTCCTGGCATCGAGACTATCCCTTCAACCTCGTGCGGGCCCACAAGCGGCCAGTACGCAGGGAGAGTTCAGCTTTACTGCCTTGCGCCGATGAATAGGCTAGAAGCGGTCCCGAGGCACTTTACGGGGCTTGTGATTCTCTGCGATATAACGTCTTGAATGGAACCTAATCCGAAGCGGTGTAGGAAATTCTAATGAATTTAGTCGGCTACGCTTAGGCTGGGATACGATTTCTTCAATCCTGTGATGCTTTGGACCCCCCCGCCCTTGCTTCTAAGACTTGCTATTGGTGGCATTAACACTGAACTTAGAAACTCCTTTCATCGCAATTGAAAATATTTATGTACTGAGCCAGAATAAAACTCCTAGGTATCATATTTGAAAATCGAAGAGGAAAAAACCCTGCCCCTCAGGCCAGAGCCGAGGAGAATTTATAAAACTTGAACCAAATAAATATACGAAAGAAATTCCCACCAGCACTCAAGAGGATGAGGGGAAACCATACAGAAATGGTTTTGGGGAAACTGGCACAAGAGGCACCCCTAACAAAAACCACATGAAAGAGGATTTTCGACTATAGCCAAAAACTCAGTTTAGGGTTATCCCTTCGCTAAAGTGAGAGGGCTAGGGAAGCGGAAGGCCTCTAGAGAAGAGAAAATAAGGGATAATGTATGCAGTGGTGCATGTTAAGAATGGGTCCGACCAGGGCGAAGAACCAGCATTACGAAAAGACAAAAGTGGAGGGAGAGGGGTAAATGGGAGCGAATCTGGCGGGTTAAGTGCGAAACCTTTCGGGTGCAAAATACGGATGAGGGAAGAAAGACAAGTATTGGGGGTGAAAGGGTTTGGGAGCGGTGTTATTGGAAGAGTCGTTAGGTGTTACCACCTTGGGCTGGAAGTGATTTAGGTTTTCTCGGAGAGCGTTTATCCACAGTATTCTAATAAACGTTAGATATCTTCCACCTGATTATGAATACCTGCTAATAGCATACCTCAGACTTAATATACCATTGTTGCCGATCTCTTGATTTCCTGCTCAACGTCCGCTAAGAGCGCGTATATTGTTATCGACTCGCTGTCATCAAATTTGCTTCGCCCTTGTCTTTCAGGTGTCACTGGAGGTGTGCTCATGCCTCTCTCAGCGAGGGAGTAGGCACAATTGGGGACACTCAGGGCAGCAGCGAGATGTTCAAGAAGTTTCTCTTTGACTCGTGCTCTTCGGTCCTCGGCCTTTCATTAGTTAGCGAGGTATCTTCGAGAGCGGGTGAGGGGATATAAACCCTCTCGAGTTTGTTGTGCCAATCGTCAATAGCAGCATCAAGCTCAGCAAGCGCTTCCTCCTGTTTCAACAAGCTCTCTCTTGAGAAGACAGCCGAACGAGCGGACCTCAAATAGGTCAACATGCGAGTGTGTAATGTCCTTCGCCCATCCCTAAGAGACTTGTGAGTCTCCCGGAGGTATTGGCACCTTGTTTCCAACTGCAACAGCTCTTTTGAAAGCCCTTCAACATCCTTTGGACCCAGGACACAGAATTCCTCGGAGCGAAGCCTTGCGGCAGTTTGCAGTGATTCGATTTGGCTATATGGATAGTGGATTGGCACTCTGGAAGGCTTTACGCCTAGTGGAAGAGATGAAAATATATTACTCTTCTTGTAGCGCTGCTTCGGTGCGACTGAGTCGGCGGAGCCTGGGCGCTCTACCCCAACATGCGGTCTGATCCTGGTGGAATTATGTCGTACTGGAGGAGCAGAACCAGCGCGGGGCCGTTGGGCAACCCTCTCCCTCTCTGTGCTTCCCTCCGCAATTACTAAAGATTCTACCCGTCTTTCGAGGAACGCCGGCGCCTTTTGCAGAGCGGGACTGCTTTTTGGAGGGATCTGGGGCGGGGCGTCCTCACCTGCTACTGGCCACGGGGTCTGGGGAGTCGGAGGGGGGGCCAAGGGCAAAATGGGCCTCTCGGTAGGGGTTTCCAGAGGGTTAAGCGCCGGAAGGGTGTCTAATGTCGGTGGAGAACTTATGCTTGATACTAGAATCTCACTAAAGGCATTGTTTCGCCAACCAGGTGCGGTTTCAGTTTCCTGATATATGGCCGGGCGGCCTGGTATTGTGGCTTCAGGCGGCGGAAGTCAGCATTGATACCATTCCCACATTTCACTATCGCTCAGCTGGGGTACTCACGAGAGTCCATACAGACTTCTTGGGCCCTTTTCACCATCTCGAAATCCGATTGACTTCCTTTGCGGCGAGTCGTAAATACACCCTTCGCTCTTTGTTTTGCACTTGCGAGACTGAAGCCGCTTGAAGATTGGGATGGGGAATTCTGGAGACCCGAACTGGATGCCTCCTTTGGACCCGCCACAGCCGTGGAAGGTGCCACCTTGGTCTGGGGAGACTCCACTGGGGATGTAGAGTTTTCCAGCTGTTTTGTCGGAGAAGGATTTCGCGAATTCGAATAGAAGCTTACGAAGTTATCAAAAGACATCGCCTTCGACAAGGAAGGCGCATTCTTCTTGTGCTTCTGCTGTAGTCTCGTTAACAGAAAGCCAAGGAAGAGGGCCCACAATAAAGCGGGGGACTTACCAGAACAGTTGGGGCATTTGCTGTTACAAGAGCAGCAATATGCGGAAGAGCGGGAACCTTTGGCGGGACAGGTGGAGGAATGCCTCCACGTGCTGGAAATGGAGAAAGACTCATTATGCGTTAATTTAGGTGATAACCGAATTGGAACTCCAAACTCCTCTTGAAAGGAAAAACTGCTGTTGCCCGCAGGAAGACAAGATATACAGATAACCGGATGGCAAACGGATTTCAGAAAGCAATCTCGGTTTGCCTCTTGATGCTCTGAGGCCAGCCTCTCTTTTGCGAATCTATCCCTTCCCTCTTACCGGCGCAGAAAAAAATGTCAGGGAGGGTGGTTGGGAAGCATCTAGGTCTCTTTCAGATATATACTCCTTTGGTCAAATGATCGGGGGGTCTCCAGACCAAGTACTAGTACTGGGGAAGAAAGCGGAGACCGCGGAGTGAGTCCCCCCTGCACATGCATCTTGTTTCGAGATCACAAAACGATACCCTTTTCGAAGATGCACCCGCCCCCGATTGAGTTTATACCCTCGTATAAATCTGCTGTTATCGACAAGGAAGGAAGCGAAGGTTATCGTTAGGGCAAAAAGAACAACCGCCGCCCACATCAGCACAGACAGCATCAGCTTTCTATAAATTTTTGACATTCCTTTTTCCGCCAGCTGCAGCAATTCTACCACATTCCGCAAATGCAACTAAGGAATACTCATCCTAACCCTTGTAGGCCAATGCACTCTACCGCATGAGACCAGCTTCCTTTTGGTCTTCCAACCTCGCAGCAATGTCTACGAGTACTCCCCAGTAGGACTTGCGGGGGAGCCAAATTTAGGGGCATGGAGGGCTATTGAAGCGGGATGGGTGAGCTCCTTTGCTGATGTCTCCTTCGGGTGTATGGTTTTGGGGGGGTTACGGCACACAGCAGTGGAGAGGGGGGGTCCAGAAGGTTGTGGGATTCCAGCTGCGTTAGCCAACCACAGGACAACCATCCATCGACTCCTCGATTCTTGCCAAGCTTATTCGGCAAGTGTCAAGATGTCCACTTCCGACTGGCCGTCTGCGGGATCCCAGATGTTATCCTTGCAGCTGAATCATACCCGAGCAACGGGAATCAGGGCTTCCCAATCGCAACAACCTCTAGGCGGGACAATGCTAATTAGGTGCCGGTCTGATAGAGCAAAGGATGAGCGTTTCATCCCATGTTTTGCAGCCTGTCCAGGTTCAAACATGCCCTCTCTCTGTGCTCAAACGGCCCACATCCCTGTCAATAACTACAAATAGCGTTTTGACCCTCACAATCCAGCCGCGGCAACCTATTACAGTAGATGCAACTGCAAGGGGAGATGTTTTCGTACAGGATAGGGATTATTTTTCAGGTTAACCTAAATTAACCATTCGCTAACTTTCTGGTGTGCTTGTCTAGATTCCAACCCACTGGCACCAACTTGAATACACTCTCTCGGAAAAAAAGAAAAGCTGAAAAAATTATCCCCCCCAAGTTCACCAGATCCCCAATTGTTTCCCCCCCGGAGAATATTTTCAGGGCACCGACACAGTTGGTCTTATTATAATATCTTCTCTGGATCGGACCTCCTAAGCACAGACTCATGATGGAAACGGTTTCCGTCGATTGTCACAACTTCTAGACTTTCACCGAGGCATTGTGCCGCCCTGCAAAATGGTTCGATTCTGTGTTCCGTCAGGGCCGTTTATAAGGCTTGCCCACGGTTGGACTTGTGAATTGCTAATCATGCTCTATTCCAAACCCTGGAATAACGTGTCAACCCAAACGTTATCTAAGAAACGGGAACTCTGGAAGCTCGAAACTGTTACGAAAATACCAGTATGTTCGTTACCAGGCCACAAGCAGAGTCGGTTGAGCAATACCTGATATCGGGTAGAATGTGCCATGCTATCGGACAATTGACAACTAGCGGTTGCTCGGGAAGCCTCAATGCCTTTGCCTGTAATAGTTAATCGGAAGGCGGAGAATTTATGATACTCTTTCTACCGAAACCTACAGCTCCCTCCCTAGAGGGGAATACGCAAACGGGTGCACATCAGCAATGACTTTTTTCACAGTCACAAGTCCGGCAGGAAGTTTTGCAGCAGTTATCTGAGGTTAACCGGCCGAATATATCCCTGTCTGTTTCGGTTAACGAGCTCCTACCCCTGTATATACTAACAGATGCACCGCAAGTGGGGCATAGGCTGAAGCCCCTTTGCTCCCACACTGCAAATCATGATGTCCACGCTGGCATCACCTTTCTATCAACTTACTTGTCCTTTCTCCTAGCAGCAAATACCCTCCCGTTCCATCATGAAGCATATTGCATAGTAGCAGTCCAGTATTCCAGATTAAGGTTTGGAAGTTCGTATTGGTGGCCTCACATACACCAAATCACGAGCCTGGGCGGCGGGAATGAAAGGGCATCATCGGACGTGACAGGAATGTCACACAGGAGTGGTACAGGTGGAGGTGAAATCAGGGACACCTGGTCGTAATATCAATCAATCAATCCGCCGTCTCGCGGGAAGGGGGAGAAAGAAGGGAAGGAAAAGGAAAAAGGAAAAAAAGGATGCTGCAAACTAGCCCGATAGGCAGGTAAAGACCCACGATTTGGTACTGGTGGATGGGCGGGGGAGCGTGGTGGGCCTCGTGTTTTCGCATGCCCAATACGGCGCAATTGGATTTGGTAAGTGGATAATCTAAAACAGCATGCCGAGCTTTACTATGCGGGCCTACTAATCACTACCCGAGTAGTCTAGTGCTTGTGGAACACGGCGGCGGGCGGGATAGCGGGGACATAGTCAGTCACTAGTGAGTGATCACTGGACTAAATGTTTAAAAGTTAAAAAAATAAGAACAAGGGCTCAATCCAAACCAATAGAGCCAAACCCCCATTTGTCCATACTTTCCACTCTTCTGGATCCCCCCCCCACCAGTGTCCGAGTAACCAGGATCCCGGAACAGGGGGAGGAGTTATTCGAGCAGGGTGGTGGTGTGGTGGCAGTGTTTTGAGAGACCGACAGAGAGGTATGCAGCCAGACTGCCTTACTCATACCTACTTCTGCCAATTTCGTGGGGGCTATATAAAAGTGTATAAAAATTCCCTACACATTTCGCTTCCGTTGGCCACGTACCTGAATGCCTAACTACAAGTAATTGACATCTGGTGGTGTACTACTCGAGTATCCCCTACGCTTCTTACCGGTATACCTATATGATTTAGGGATATCCTCCGTCTCCGAGTTCTTGGGGCGCTCCAGGGCAAGGTGTCAAGTGTGCCCTAGCTTGTCGCAGAGTGCACACAAACTAAGCTGGGGATGGTGAAAGACAAGAAGGGGTGGGAGAAATCCACCCCAACATGACTATTAGGCTAGAACAGAATTGAATATAGGTAGCTGGTAGCGGGTAACAGGAAAGTTTTTCCGAGAGCCTTTTCCTTACCCTTGTTATCAGTATTATTATTTTTTGTGATCGGATGCCCGAGAAACCGGTGGATACCCCAGCAGATACCGGCAGATAGATATGCTTAGGAATTTAGAGCTTGCTGCTCTGCTTCGCCAGGGAAAAATTTACTTTTTATTAACATACCGCCGTACTGTGTATACTGTACTACCCGAGTACGAAAAGGCCATTCTGGTGCCAGTACGGTCCTGTAGGAGTCTAAAACGAGCAAGCGAGAAATGGAAAAGAAAAGAAAAGAAAGCGGTGCACCTGTACCGCAAACGATGAGATTAGGTTTTACGAGACGAGAAGGGAGAAGAAAATACCGGTAAAGAACGAGGACAATCCAATATGATACCGATGGACTGCCTACAGTTTATGGGATCTCTGTTTTTTTCTTTTCTTTTCTAAAAGCGAAAGGGAAAAAAGTAAAATACGCCGCTGGTACTTATACAATACTTCACCAGGAATGGTACGCCCGCCTCCTGCTTCTTGGGCTTGTATTGCCTCCCTCGTCTTGTCTACCTTACAATCGAAGTAGTCAAAAACCTCCGCTGATTTTCCTTGGCTGTACCTGTATTTGATACAACCGGCCGGCCTGCCAAGCTTTTAGTTTTAAAATTTGCCTACTACGGTATTTGGGGTGGTTGCTATGATTGATCGTGAACGATGGAATACATGTGCCCACCTCACAACCACAGTAGCGCTCTGGCCCCATGCTATTTCTGGCCCCGCGAGACATCTTGAGTAAAAAACAGGGCGAGAAAGAAAAAAGGAAAGGAAAGGAAAGGGGGAAATGCACAGGTATTTCACCGTTGCGCTGAAGCAGCCATCGCACTGCCACATGTGTGATATGATCGGGGTTAAACGAGAGAACGCAAGTTGAGAAATATGTCTTAATATCGAGTGAGCGGTTATGTCTCGGCCTCGCCCGTCCTAACCATGCGGCATTATCGTCGGGGACTACAACTAGCGTCTGCCATCCGTCCGAGTATCCAAGACAGAACTTGCCGATTCCCTTTCCTACTTGTGGTAGACGGGTCCTGTTGTCAAGACCACTTCGAGAGACCACCCGAACAGGCCCCCCACCCGAACAGCTAAACCCGAATAAGAAACTTTCAAGTGGCTAACTTGGATGGTTACCGCGCCGACAACACCCTCCCTCCTCATACAAACCCCACCAATCAGCATCTATTCGGATGGGGGGCTTGTTTGGGTGGAATGTACTTGTACTTGTAACGCCCGCTATAGGTTGGCTACAAAATTGCCGGCGTTACAATGGCTTAACAAGTTGGACGGTTTCCTCCGCACGAATACGGTAGGCAGGCCCTCAATGGGCTCCACTGGTATTGCACTCTGCTCTGTTCTGGTAGAAGGGGTACCGGTAGATACTCGAGTAGGTGGTGGGGAAGCCCATGCCACTGGGTGCTGACTGGTATTCCTGTTGTAGATCACGTGGGGTATATGCAGTGTGCGGGGGGGGGGGGATTCCTACGAGTACAGTACGGCATGATGTGCAGGAAGAATGGAAGGAAGGATGGACGGATGGACGGATGGAAGGGGGAGTGGGGGAGTGAAAGAGCACGGGCTGCCTACAGTACCTTAAATTAGCGAAATGCGGAGGAGGTCTGTTACCGATAGGGGTTTCTACTCGCTCCCCTCTGTGCTCGTGGAGGCAGGCTTGCCATTGTTTTGTGGGTGGTCCGGGGAGGTCGGGACAAAAGCTTTGATGCACTACCGGTACTCTACTCGAGTGTGCAGCATATGGATTACTTGTTACTGCGAGATATGGTGAAGTGCAGGGCTTGAATGTTCTACGAGGTAGGCGCATACTAGTACATGGGGGAGAGATCGTAGTTGTGAGAAAAGATGCGATCGGGGATGGATGGGGGTATGATACTGTCCAAAGCGCTAACTTACCGGTACTCCTAGCCTTCAAGCTTCAGTAACCTGTGGGTGTGAGTACGAGCAACTTGGTTGGCGAAGTCTAAAGTCTGGCTTAAACCTGGGCTAACACTGGTGGTCTAGGAGGTCTCAAGAATCTTACAGTGCTAGTAGTGTCTCTCTCTTAAACTCCATATTGTCCTCATTTCTTCATTCAATGCCATAATATTGTAGAGCAAACCTCCACCCCCTAAACCCACCCAATTACCCCATTCCATACGTCCTTTTTCTTCTTCCCCTCCCAGAACCCGTCTCGGATTCCTTCACACATGCCACTTGCAGATTATCGTACCGGTAGCTGTTGTATTTGGCGCATAATATAGCCCCCCATCTTACTCTACTAGCACAGTACACACAGCACCGCAGCTTCCGGTGGAATCCATATGCCGTGCCCCTGGATAATATTGCGATGGAATAACTACCCTCCACTAATAACTATAAGAACGACCAATCGAATATTCAAGTCCACAAACAGCCGCTCCCGCGGCAAACATGTGTAACAACGCGACACATCACGGGATTCGCTTCACCTTCTTCAGCCCTAACCGGACCCGTTTATTTCTCCCCGGTGTAATTAACGAATGAATCGTGTGAGGTGCAAAAATCTCGGTTGGATAAACCCGATGGAAAATGTCAACAGGGAATGGAATAGCGTAAACATATTTAGGCAGTGTTCCGGATATTAGCAGCTCAGATACCCGAGCACTAGTACTCGTGCGGGCGTGCGGGGACTTTCTTGCTGCCGGTGGGTTAGGATGGTTAGTCGCGGCGTGCTTGGGGGGGGTGAAGTGCCCTCGTGTGCATCTTTGGGCACTGTTTGGTTGCAAAGTAAATTTACGGTGGTCCCCCTCCTCCCACCCCCCCTCGGACGGACGCACGGTTCCCGGCTCCCGGTATTGTTTTTTTATTTTCCGCACGCTACGAACTCGTGTCTGCCTGATCCAAATGTTTGGGAACAGTTAACCTAAAGGCATATAGCAAAAAATGCGTCCTCATCTGAGCGCTCACACAAATTCACGACCCCAGGTATCAAATGCCCTTTGCGTGCTACCAGAGCTTGGGGCAGGAAGAAACACTCGAATGCTTGAGAATAGGGGTTGTGGATTTGTGCAGGTTCTTAGATGCGCACAGATACCAAGGTCCGGCAAGAAGTTATGGAACGGTTATTTAAGGTTAACCAACCAAATATATCCTTGTCTATTCCGGTTAACAGGTTCCTACCCTTGTATCTTGCGATATTCAAGTACCGTACTGGTGGAGCACGAACGGCAGCTGTGGGTCCACAAGTAAAACTTAGGTTTATTTTTTTGGTGGGCTATGGAATATACCTTGCAAGACGGATACCCAAGTGAATGGTCATACTGATCCTTGTAAAGGAGTATTATACTTGTATAAGTTCTTGTACTAAAGTGGCTGATAGGTACCAAATTGCAGGCAGTAGAGTGATGCTGAAGGGAAAAAATAATAATGGGTTGATGGTAAGGGAGGGAGGGAGGAAGCCTGTGATACCGTGCCCCCCAACGGGCACATCATGAGGTAACTCACAACCCCATCTACTATGCTCAGTGAGAAATCTTTTTCATATATATCGTACAAGGGAGGATGCATTTAGAAATCTTCACGATTTCATTCTGGAATGCCACTGATCGAGGGACTTTGCAGTACCAATACTGCGTCCATGTTGCCGCTTAGGTTAGGGATTTACCAACTGCAACAGTTGTTCAAGGCTAACTAGCCAACTATATCCCTGTTTGTTCCAGCCAATAATGGCTTCCCCTGTGCGAGTGAGGACCGTCAGAGCTCCTAGAATCCACTATCACAACCAGCCCTGTAATCTCCAGAGCAAGGGACAAAATCTCCTAAGAAGGGTTAGTGCTCCCAGGCACGGTACTCGAGTACCATACTCGAGCATAAGTTCAACCCCTAGAAGTGCTGGGTCTCGTCAACTCGTTTTCGCAATTCTGTCAACCCGCCGAACTAAACCTATCTTGGGCTGGGGCACGGTTCTCGCTGATAATCTGATACCGGTAGCTTTCGGGTGACTCTGCAGTACGGTTCCGGCAGTTTGGTCAGTAAAAATATTCAGGTGTAACCAAACAAAACCCCCCACTACGCCGCTCTCGCCTGTTCTTGGAAGAAAGGGAGGGGGGAGGGGGAGGGGGATCCTACCTAACCGCGATTGGGAGGTGATGTGGGGTGCAGCCGGGAAGGTGGCAGCACTCGAAACGAACATGCAGATATATGCACTGTGAATTACCAGTGCTGTGTAAGGGGATGCCACTTTGGGTTCGACAAAAAAGAAAAACGAAGGAAGGAAAGACATAGTGCTGGTATCCGTGCTGTAATAACCCCCGCCCCCTTCTCCCCTAATTCTCCTTACTCGAATATCGTGTCGTTAGCCTCGATCCCCAACCGATACGTCGACCGCCTTTCACGAGGGAATCTTTTCTAGGTGATCTCCGTTCTAGACAATCTGTTAGCTATTGGCTCAATTGGTGTTTTCCATGCCGCTTCCCATACCTTACCCCTTAGCCTGTTGTTGCCGTGTTCAGAAGATCTTGCCCACAAGAGAAGCGAGTTCGCAGAGATATCCTTCCTTAAATGGCAATAAATCACGAGAGTTTCTAACTGGAGACCCTATTCCATCGATCTCTTGGGCTCAATGACATACTAAGGGGTAATACGTTACTGAGTGAATCAGGGTATGAAGCTGATCATCCGTTTCTAAGATAGGTACTGACGAGTCGTTCAAAGTCCGGCCAGTTCCACAGGGTTTGTTGATGCATTTTCTGGACGCGGAGCTGCCTTTCTAAGACCTGCTGGCACAGGTGAGTTTGTGCTGATAGACCATGTCTGGTCAGTCAGTCACTCTATCAGACAGTCTGTGATTGAATCCGATCAATCAATCAACCAAAGAGAATCAACCAAGGAAAACCAACTCTTCCCCGATATGATACAGATGTAGGCCGGGAATCAACTGAAGGGGCTAATGAGTTACAACCGTCTTCTCCTCATCTTCTAGTCCCGTTCATGCGATTGGTATCTCCCCCATCCGGCCATCACAGGGGATGACTCGCAAGGTACAAAACATTAGGAGGGCTTCCAATCATTCGTTGCTCAAAATGCGACCCTACTCCGCTTCTGCGCTAGCAGCTTAGTTGACTGGCAAGTAACCTATTATACATCGAACTATGTTTTAGCTCATGATGAATCGATCTATCTCGTAATCGCATTTTTTTAATGTTAGCCTTAGCATACATCTGCTATCACACGGGACTAATCAAAAGTCCTTTTCATTTAGTTGGGGTTTTAGTATTTCCCTTCCCTCGACGAAGGGTCTGTGGTAAAGCCCGTTCTTCTGTGTGTGTTCCCAGAGAACACCATACTGTGCTAATTGATCGGTTGACCGGAGGATAGAGAGACGGGGTTGTGAACTATTGCATAGTATAATATCATCCATAAAGGGGGTGCCGTGCTTCCTTCCTCACCCCACACCCTACGGCCGTATCGCACCCCAATTCCCTCCCCGCTCCTATTTCAGGTTCCGCCACCGTTTTCATGTGATTTGTTAATGTATATCTGCACGCGCGTTTAGAAGAGTCCGTGTGTTAGTAAACGAAATCGTATATAATATCGTTGCTATACTTCGGTATGCAATAATGCTATGCCACCCAATATCAATAGGCTCTTAAGTTATTGCTCGTCCCGCCTTTCCTTACCTTGCCTACGGTACTAGTGCTTAACTACCTAACTGTCCACCCACCCCCTGTCTTTATATATATATCTCTAGTTGCGTAGGGTATTTGACATATTGTTATCGAATATTAACGGATACCATGTGGGGGCACTCCTCCTGATGCCCGTTCCCCTAGCACCTGTAGGATACTGTACTAGTACTATATGGTAAAACCCACATTTGAAATTAAGGGATCCCGACTATTGCTGTTACTATTATTACAGTATATGGCGTAGGGTAGTGAGTTGGAGGCTGTATTGGGGACTTCTTATACTCGTAATGTCCTGACGTTTGTGAACACAACAACTGCTATTGCATACCGCCAAAATTCAGCTTTTTTGCCCTGATCTTGGCATCATGCAATAGTGGTCGTGTTCACAAACGTCAGGACATTACGAGTAGCATCTAGAGTTTTTCCTAGGCATTTTTTCCTATTTTTGTTTTGTTTTTGAGAAACCGTGAGATACCAGTACAGGTGTTGGCTGGATCTGGCAGTCAAGAGTGAGCAGTGGTGAGTAGTCTAACTAGTTACGAATATAGTAATACGCTAGAATGTGGTAGCAGGCGCCAATTGCTTCCCAATCTGGCGACCAAAAATCCACCACCACCACAAGTGAAATCCCCCGCGCATGGTTAGCCGCCCAGCTAATCGGGGGTTTACGAGGGGTGCCGAGAGTACCTTTATCAACCCCCGTTGTAGTATCACATATTTGGTTCCATGTTTGGCCAGCTAACCGTTGCTCATATGTAGTTGTCACGGGCAAAGAATATCAGTGCATGTGGTGTACACATTGATATGCAGCTTATGTAGAAGGCATGCGTATCAGATTTTCATGGGCGAGGAGACCGAAGGATTGGAGGAGGGAGAGAAAAGAAGGAAGGAAAGAAAGGGGAAGGGGGGGCAGGGCGAGATGGTTTGTTTTCTCCCTGGGATACAAAGACAGATGGCGAGCGGGAACGGGCGATCACGCAACAGATAGGGTCAGGAACACAGGATCGAGTTTACAAGTTAAGTTTGAGGTTTTTGTTTTGCTTCGTGGCCCATTGAGTTACGTATTGCAGGTTAAGGAATCTGTGCATGTTAGGGCAAAAATAGGCGGAATACCGATCCCTCGTGCGACGTCGGCGATGAACGATTTTGTCGGAGGGGCCACTTTCCGGCCTCCCTCTATCCTTTCATCGCCTTCCCTGTCTGTCTTACTGCCCTCCACTTCCTTTCTTCTCGCTAGAAATCACCCCTCCGCCTCCATCCTTTCCCCCCCACAGGTACTCTGCTCTGCTGCAGTGCCCCTACCCCCACTTATCCCGGGCTAGGAGTGCTCGTGCCCAAAAACAGGGATTAACGAAATGCATGGGGAATTTTTTTTTTTGTCTACCGCATCTGAGCGGAGATACAAAATATACCCCTGTTCTTGGGTACTTCTAGCCTAGGGCAGATGGTCACTAAGATCCTCATCCAACCACTTTCCCCTCCTCCCTTCCTCCCCTTGCCAGGTGCGGAAAATGTTATCCCACCGGAGCTCGTACACTGCTGCACTTCCCTTCCCCTCCTCAGCTCAGCTCACTCTCGGGCCTGAGAAGCGGGGGAAAAACAAACTCCCCTTCGGGGCATCCACACAGCACATTACAATCTATCTGTAGCTCTTACACCCTCGGCGATGTGATAAAAAAAAGAGATGTTTGTTTCCAGCCCAATCCACCAGACAACCAACCAGGATGGGGCGGGGGGACGGAACCCTTTCCAGTGAGTGAGGGTTCGTGATTGAAAATTGGATTTACCGAAACAAGGGTAGAGTCGCACCCCGCTACGCCGTTCCAGATGGCCAAAATCCAAGGGCCCCGCCTAGCATAGTGGTTGATCCGAGGCAATGGGTCATATTTTGGTGCAAAGAGGGTTCGAACTCAGATTCAATCAAATTTGTTTATTTCATAACTGACTAAAGGCTAACTATGGGACGCAGCTATTGGCTTTCCACCACCACCCTCAGGGGTACATTCCGAAGGGCAAGCCGATCTATGATAGCCTGCCTATTGCGCAGCACGCCTGGAAAGTACCACACGTCCGTATACATACAGCACGAAGGGCTAGCCAGAACACAGGAAATCTCAAAAGGTACTTATAAATAAGTCGCTATCTTGCAACAGAACAACAGAGATCCATTTCCTTAAACATCCCCCAAATGATACTACCAGTTGACTGGCCTTGTGACCCCCCATTAGGGAATTGTGCTAGGCATACTGGGCCACAGCACTCTTCTACTACACACAGTATATCCGCTTCGATGGCTACAGGACTCTAGCACCATATTACCTTGCCCCACCAGTTCGACTCCTGCTGGATGCACCTACATGACACTGCAGCTAGCAATGCACAGCCTTTACATAGAGGCTGGCGCGATAACACAGCTATGGACATTGAACTGAATGTACTGTAACATTTGGCCTTCTGAATCAATGTGTCATTTGTACCCGGATTTCCTCACGAGTTACAAGATTCGAAAAAAAGTTATGGAACAGTTGTTTAAGGTTAGCCAGCCAAATGTATCCCTGTTTGTTCCGGTTAATTGTCCCCCCCCTTGGACAGGGAAGAGGCCTGTTAACTAGAACATGCAGGGATATGTTTGGCTGATCAACCTCAAAAATTCACAACTGTTCCGTAACTTCCTGCTAGGTCTTGTACCAAAGATACCGAGGAACCCCTCCCACCTAACCTCCCCCCTCCCCCTTCTTCCGCCTCGAGATACGGCACTGTGCCAACCCTCTCGACACAAAGTTTCACACCCCCCCCGTTAAACAAAGTACCCTGCCTTTCTGTCTAGCTTTCAATCTATGCCGCCTCGCTTCCCTGCTCCCCGGTATTCAAAAAACAAAAACGAAAATATGCTCAGACCGCAAACTAGTACGAAAAGAAAAAAAGAACGATAGCTATGAAGCAAACTCGCTCCCGGCTCCATCACCGATCTAAGAGCTAAATATACTCCAAACTCTTACTCGTACACGAAAACCCTTCCAACCACTAGCCCTTCCCAGTCAACTGATACCGGTATCGCACAGTACAATGGCCAAATCCCGCACCATTACCGGATCATGAAGCAAGGGGCGGACGATCCAGACAGCTATTTTTTTATTTCTTTTCTTGCCTTGCGCCTCCCCACGGATCTATTTCTACTGTTATGGCATATCTAGCTAGTCATTCAGCTACATTCGGCAATCAGCCAGGAGACAAACCGGAAAACTAGCATTACTATCGCCCTTGCCCCCGCCCTCTGCTCACGCAAAACTTGCACTGGATGTTGGATTTACACTCAGCTTTGTTAGAGCACCCACTGCCTCTCTGTGTAGGCAGCATTGGGGGAAGTACCTCTCTGGATCGTTGTGGGAAAATACCCAGCACTCGTGATGGGGAAAGATAAGAAAAAATTGAGTCTCTCCGGAATTGCTACCATACAACACTCGAGTAGATGTTCCCCGCACGTATTGGAGAATTGATTAGTGATTGCAGGAATGGAGTTTTATCGTTGGTTGGGTTGGTTGATGCTTGTTAATTGGGTGCAGTGCCGTACCGGTAGGGCAGATGACGGTTGAACTGCGGGGGCGCTAGTGGCCCAAGGAGGGAGGGGCTACCGGTAGGTAGGAGGTGCCCCAACACAGGGACCAGAAACATATATAGCTAATTATCTGAGCGTATCTGAGCGCACACACAACGCTACATGTTGGTAGTAGTATTTAGGTTCTTCATGCTGGGAGCCCGTAAGCTGGTACAGTGCTCGAATGTTCAGGCACTTCTTCCCTATTACTCTTACTCGAGCAGCTGGCAAGAAGTATCCGAAAACAGGGGCCGTGAATCTGTATGAGCGCTCAGATAGGCACTGATTTTCGACATACATGAGTGTGCTCTGCGAACCCCTGTTCCGGGCACCATGCTGACTGCCTGGGACAAGTCCTCCTCTGCTACGGGCCCGCGGCGGCTAGGTATGAATTTCTAACAGTGAGGTATGGAACTTGTGGTGGCATTGGTCTGGACTTTTGTGAGGGGGATCTATGGGCACTGGTGATAACTTACGATGGGACTATGCTTACTAAGAGTGGTTTCGATTCTCCCCTTTCCATTGCAATATGGTGAGGAGTTTTTATGAGGCACTGCACTGTATGTAAGTTGACTAGACTTTTGTAAAGCTTTTCGGGGGGGGGGGTTTCCAGTTTTTTTGCTCATTATGGATTTATATTAGGGTTAAAATAGTTGATACAGTTTTATAAGAGCGCAGTACGGCATCTTAATTGGTCGACGCAGTTCGATACCACTACATCCGAATATAGTATCTCTCCTGCCAAGTCTAGTTAAGCCGGAACTCGCAAGTTCTGCCCCAGTCCCCGTCCCTCAGTCCTTGTCTAGCCTGTCCTACCCTGCGTGTCAAGCTCACACTTCCCTCCCCCTGCCCGGGCCTCACTTCCTCCTTGAGTGATTCCCCGCACCCGAGGCAAGGCCTCACGGTGGGATACCATACCACCACAGCGCGTTGTCAGCCAAGAACTCTAGGCTAAGAGCAAAGGAAAGGAAAAGAAGAGCCTTGGGTTCAACACCATGACACATAGGAAGGCTAAGCTGGCTCCGTGTAGTAGGCTCAGTAGGATACTATTGCACGTTGTTAGGGAGGACGAACCGGTACTAGGAGTGTCCGGTGCTAGAGTAGAGGACAGCGATAACCAAGCCCAATAGATAAGTAAAGTTTTTCAGACAAACGTGCCTAGGGTACTGGGATAATACTTATTATACCCAATCGGTAGCCCGAAGCGTCTTGGCGGGCCAACCTGATCTAACCTGTCCTAACCAACCGAAAGGCGAAACGTTCCTTAGCAACGGAAAGAACTATGATAATATCTCCAACCGAGGTGCCAATATAGCTCAGATCTGCATGCCCAAATTGATTCGCCAATGGGTTTGGATTCACCCGTTTACCTCTTCCCTTCCCCCTCCATTTTCCTACCCTCCGTCTCTCACTATCCGCCGCACCCTCTCTCTTTTGTTTATTCCTACGGTTTGCCTACCCACCAAGTCCTATATACCGACGGCATATATCATACCCTAAACTTTATTTTTTTCCTCCCAGGCTCGATTGTTGTATTGTTTCGTGCTTACCTACAGTACCTACCTACCTACCTATCCCCTCCATCCTGGAACCCGGCGAGGTATATAGCCCTGCGTGCGTTGTGTGAGAGAGCGCAAGCACAAGCACAGGGCGGGTGAGGGTGAGGGGGGTTGTTCCGAATGTTTACACGAGGGGTTTTTTTTTTTTGGCCTGGCCTCACCCGTCGGTGTTTCACGTTTATGGATGCTTGTGGGTGATGGAAGGAAGGAAGAAGGTTGGGAGGACAAGGCAGATAGGTAGATTAGCAGATAGGTAATGAGGCAGGTAGAATCATGAATATTCACTCGTTCAGTGACGTGGCGCAGGAAAAATGCATGTATGCACGCACCAGTAGGGTAGGAGCGTCGTATGCATCAGATCAGATGTGTTATTTATGCAAGCAGCCAAGTAAAAAAACCCCGTCAATCAAGGCAACTAAATTATGTAATGCAAGGTAACGGCGTTGTTCCGTGTGTGCGTGGGGTCCTTGGAGCACCTCAGTCGATTCTCTATCGGATCGTCCCCACCGTATCGCGGCTATTCGCTGGGTTAAGTTAGTTAGTTAGTTAGGTCGGTTTGAGGAAGGTATCGAGATTTTAACACTTGGCTGCCTTAACTCCGTAGCAAGCATCAAGCGTTTTATTGGCTAAGACTTAATGTGGGTTCGGTAATGCCGTGGCACATTAGCTGTTGGGGTTACATGCTCGCATTGGCTGAGTTGAGACTCGTGTGGTCAAATCACGGGGCGAGTTTTTCGTTCCGGGAGGCCCGTAGAGTGCATTTGTGGAAAATGTTGGACTAACTGCCCTTTTTCTCACCCCCCCTCCCTGCTCGAGATCTGCGGGGTGAGGAGTGGTGTGGTTATCGATTGGTTGGGGTATTACGCCCTCGAAGGGGAGGTTGAGATTGGGTAGGGGGGATGCGGTTGGTTGATATGTCGAGTGATGTGTTGTGAGGGAGGGACCCTCTGGGCAGGTGAAAGATGGAGAAAAGGGTCGAGATGGAACAGAGGTATACGAGGATGGTTTGGGTGGAATAGCTTATGAGAAGAAAACAGCGCTGAGGTGGTTTGAATAAGTTTTACACCAATTTCGTGGGGAAGTCATCAAGGATCGGTTCCATCCCCATAAGCTCTGTGTAAGCTCCCCATTTGTAGAGTGTTGGTCGTCATCATATCCAACGTTATTGCAAGGGGTTCGCTACTAATTCTTGCCATCCTGCGATATACCTCGGAAGCCGTGGTGTTCACCTCTTCCGAGGTTCGTCCTATCCCCCACCGTCTCTACTCAAGGCCCCTCTTCCCATTCTTTCATATCGATTCTGCAGGTTTTTTGCTTTAACGACGGTGCTTTGCTCTCCTACGGTAAGTTCATCAACCCATTGGCTCTTTTGATCCCACTGCCTTAGGCGTGGGAACACTGATACGTGAATGGCCTGACAGAACTGGTTGAACTTCGTATTGGAAGATGGATGGGCTGACCTTGACATAATTTAAGAGCTACCGCCGGCTACCGAACGTCTCGAAGCTGCTTCTGGAGATACTCAAATGGAATATCTCCTTTTCACTGGCACCCCAATTTTGCCCCTGAAATCCGTTTGTCTCGTACGGGATTCACAGACGACGGATCCTGTATTCTATTACAATCACAATCGCTCGTCTTTTAGCCTAGATCACTCATGGTAAGTTCATGCATTTCTTGGGCCTTCTGAACGCGATGTATCTCGGGGGCTTGCAATTGGTTTACAGGGTTATTCTATCGTCACTAGATGAAGGGTTCTGTGCAATGTGGGATGTGGTCATTATTATATATATCGTTGAGCTTATGAGACGCCGAGGTATGAAGCTGACTGATATACAAAGCAGCGGGGACTCACTCACCTGTCATATATTCTGTCTCCCACGGGCCCTGCCGGCCCCTAAAGAGGCGCCCGAGTTCGGTGATTACAGGAGGATTACATCATTACCATCGCTCCACCGGTTTCTCTCTAAACTCTTCGTAAGAGCCCCCCTCTATCACACGTGCAATGCGAGAAAGCAAGTATGCTAATTATTTTCGGAAGGGAGACTGCCGAATATATCAGATGTGGCGACGGTCCCGTGAGGAAAACAGTAAACAAGCTCCTCAGCTTGAACGGATGCTCTAGCAAGGAGGCCAGAGAAGACAAAGGGCAAGATAAGGCAAGTCTAATGAAGACTTCCGGGTGTGGGATAGGGCGGGTGCGTGGCGTCCCCAGTACTTCCAAAGTTTGCCCTTGCACCGCTTTGAGGCCTTTTACAAACGATATCACTGGGGCATACTGTAGGCAATTGTGGGTGCAAAGGACTGACTTTTCGTTTTCTAATAAAGTTACGACCGAAATGTGTCCCTGCTTCTAAATGGGGGTATAGTGCCCGGTGGAGCAATCCTATAGTAAACAGCTATCTAGACTACCGGGGGTGGTCGGTGGGCCTAATGTGAAGAAACAAATGGTAATTGCTGCTGCCTAGTCACCTAACTAGAAATCGTACTGCTGCAGGGGGCCGCTCGGATTGTGAGTTTGGTGGATAGGGCAACGGACATAGATGGCAGAGGGACAGAGGTAGCCCATGTAGTTTGATGAAAGTTTGCTGTAGGTTATATCCCACTGAAGCATGTTTACCCGTTGGAGTGTCGATGCATAGATGGTTGATTTTTCCTCTAAGATTTAGATTGTGATAGGAGAAATTTGGACTAACTTAGGGATAAAACATATCCATAAGCATTTATACAATACCCCCTTAGTAACTCCATCTTGGGATATGATGTTGGGCCTTGCTCGATGTTCCTTTAGATCAGTGTTGCTCGGGCTCCCTCATCTCCTTTCGATTGGTCGATTAGTTACCCTGATACTGTCATCGTCACTTCCCTTTCGATAGGTGTGCTTGTTACTTTGATCTATCGTTTTACTGCTCTGTTATGCCGCCATCTCTCCGTATATATATGAGGTCTACTCGACCTTCTACAAAAAGGCGACCAGGATCTTATTCGTTGCCTCTCTCTTCTTTCATATTATTTCGCTAATATGTTCAGCAGCGGGGAAGCACAGAGGCGAGTGATACCACATGAGTAATGAGTAATTGTTGATAGCAAGATAAGGGGCTCTGCTACCCACAGGTGGCCCTCGGCACTCGCTAAGAGTGAATCGTATGAAACGATGGTCTGACGATCCAACTGAGTGGAACCCGGATACACCGCCGCTCGAGTTTGATACCGAGACGGGTTTGTCAGACTAATGATGATACTGCCCCACGCTGTTCCCCGGGTGCCCCTCTTTCACTATGTTCCAAACAGTTGTACCCGAGGACGGGGGTCACAGTACCGGGGACTGGCGGTAAACAGCGTGTTGGTTTCCATCATGCCATTGTTATAATACGGTACTCGAGCGCGGTATCATAAACCTGTTTTGCACTTTTTTGATGTAGAAAACCGAACTCGGAATTAGCTGCTGTAAGCATACCGGTATCATTCGGATTTCAATGCCCCCCCCCCTTTGACGCCAATGTTTTGCGCGGGGTGGGGTGCTGCTATCTTTGGTACCGTAGGCGCGGCAACGGGGGGAGAGAGATCAAAGGGGGGCAGCAAAAGGAATTTCCATCATTCCGTTTGAGACACAACACACACACACTATTCGCATATCAGTGCTGCACGGGGGGAACACAAACACAGAGACGGATAGCTGTGACATTGCTGGTTGGTTTGGTTTGGAGCATGGAGTCCATCAGGTTGCCAAGAAACGGAATGAGTTACCGCAATTGGGGGTTTTTCTTTGGGATTTATTGAGGCTCTTGGATAAGGTTAATCCCTGACCCTTAGCGGGGACCGTAAGGGATAGGGGGTCGAAACAAATTAAAAACTTGGAGCTCGAATTACTGTGCTGGTGAGGCCCGGTGCGGAGAAGGGTAGGGAAGGAAAGAAGGAGAGAGAGAGGGGAAGTCAATGAGTTGAAGGTTAGGCGAGTGAGTAAGATCATCATCATGCGGTGAGATGAGAGAATGAATGAGAATGGATGTGCTTGTAGGGATGAAGGGGTCATCCTTATTGCTCTCTGCCGGGCGACAAGATTAGGCAGCGAGAGTTTCTGCGTGTGATGCGTCTTTGTACCATGGACAGTGTGGGACTGGGAACTGACCTCTGCCTGGCCAACAAGCTCTCTTGATGGATCACCATTTGGTTGATGGGGCTGTGGTCATTGGCCAACCAGAATTAAGCGAGAGTTCCAAATTCCCTGACGTTTTCCACCGGAACCAGACCAGATCTGGTGGGCGCACGGTCCGCCTTCCCCATGAGATTGAATGTCTTTTTGCGAGTCCAATTTCTATGATACTCAATTTGTATCTTCCTATTCTGTTTTTGGTCATTTGTTTTTCTTCCATTCTTCTCTCTCCCTCTCCTGAGAGTTCCTTCGTTAAAATTTCTCTCTCTCTCTCTCTCTCTCTCTGCTTTCAAGGTTATCGGGTCTTTGGGGTACGGATATTCTTGCTCTCACTCAAGTCTCGCCTTTCTCTTGGTGGTGGTGTTTTGAAGTTTCGAGCTTGGACTTTGCCCCTTGTGCTGTAAACGCACCTGCGAGCCGCTCAAGGAGTGCTGCTGGGACTGTCTTTGCTGGGAGCACAAGCACCGGTAGCCTTGAAAGTTGGAAGGGGGTGATCCCTCTTCTTTATTTTTTCAATTTTTTCAATTCCCATATTTTTTTATATATTTTTTATTTTTTTTGGTTTTGTCACTCTGCTTTTGCTACTGCTGCTGCTGCTACTGCCGCCTTCGTTGTTCTTCCCTTCCACACACACACGCACATTCGCTCGTTCTCTCTCGCCGCTCTCTCTATCCGCTCGCTGCAGTAATTGTCATTTAGGCTGTCCACTCCCTGGTTTCGTTGTTTCGTTCCGCAGATTTCCTGCCTGCTGATTCATTATCATCAATCATCATCGTAATAATCAATCTTGCTTCACGACTGCCCGTCACTTTTTTTACAACCCGGCTGTATGGCCCTGCCCACAAAGAGTTTCCACGTAGAAGGATATCTTTACTCACGTTACCTGAACAGATCATTCACTCCCTTCAACTCGCAATCTCTCACACCACAAAAATATACACGCACGATACACCCCTTGAACTCCACCAATACATACTTGCGACCCCTACCTTACATACTATCTCTATCCATACATCTTTCAGCGGGCGAACCACCATCGATCGGGTGTGAGTGAGAAAGAAAAAAAAAAGTGTTTTAAGTATCACTACTTTGTTGTCACAGATTCCCACATTAATAGTCGATAGTCAGCATTCATTATCGTTTAAAAAAGATTATTACTTCTTTCTCTTTTCTCTTTTCTCTTTCTCTTCCTGTTATTCACACCCTCCTCCCCCTCACTCGCTTTAAACACCCTGGGACGGAGGATTTGCATGGTACGCATAGTTAACAATAGCCTTGCTGCTGACGCCCACTCCGCCAAAAACACCGATTCGTGCATGTCGCCTGCATACGAGACTATTTGGTTTTCCACTTCGATGAATAACTAGGACCATCCCAATTTTCAGCCCATTTAACCCCTCTACCTCTGTTCGCCCACTGATTTCCATCGGAGGATAAAAAATCTCTTTTCCAATTGATCAAAAATCCGGGGACAAACAGTCGGTGTTGAAGGAATAGTTATGGCAAGCTTTTTCACACCGACATCCAGGAACCCGGGCGGTATCCCTAACTTGAAACTCACCCCAACGAACTCCCCCGTCTTTTTATCGTCTCGCAGCAGTACCAGCATACGATCTACCAGCAAAGGGCGTCAGAATTCTTCCTCTGGGTCCTCTTCATCCTCCTCCATTTCACCATTTTCCGACTGCGGACTTGCTTTGAAGCGCGTGATAGGATGTTCTACCACTGCGTTCGACAGCCATCCCCCTTCACGGTCGTTTGCATACACTGCGGGCGCTGCTGCTGTGGTTGTTCAGCTGGACGATGACCTCCAGATCACGCAAAGATTTTTTCGCGCTAGGCCAAACGCTCCTACCCTCACTTCTACCGTATCATCGTACGCACCATCTACACCGGGTAGCTACTCACAAGAGACAAGAAATCGTACTGCGGCATCATTACGGGATGCCGGCATTGGAAACATATACTCAAACAATGCCTCCCCTTTTTCCGGTGAGGATTCGCCTAGCTCAAGAACATGGACTGCTAGAGAGCGGATTAAGGCTGCGACATGTCTATCCTTTAGCCCGGATGGAAAATGGATAGCTGTTGGAGAAGTATGTTTTTCTTTCTTTTTTCACCCCACATTTTCTCACTCGCCATGGATAATGGTAGCATCATGCTGAAATTTCACTAGACTGGATATAACCCTAGGATTTTGATATTTTCGTTATCGAAAGATGTTCCCAGCGATTTGCCTGTTGCTGCGATGTCGGAACATACCTTTGGTGTGCGGGGTGTCGCATTTAGTCCTTGTTCAAAATATTTGGCTAGTATTGGTACAATGAATGAGTAAGATATTCCCAGCCATTATCACCGGGCGATGGTGCGCATGCTGATTTTTTATGAAAGCGGGTTTGTCTACGTGTGGTCTTTGAATGGTACAAGAGGCAGCCTTGTTCGCCTTCATTCTAGCAACAAGTGCACAAGTTTTGTCCGGCAGATGGCATGGATGGGCAAAAGTCTTGTCACGTTTGTATACCCTGCTTTTGAGGCTACTGCGCATTAATTGACATTTCACAGTGTGGGAACACGGCATGTGAAGATTTGGAAGACTGAAGACGAGGTTAGTCCAAGATTTAGAAAGTCACGTCATGGACGATCACTTATACGCAGACAGCAAAAACCCGCAAGTCCTGGGCCTAAGGTATTGCATGGGCGGAACGCGTTGCTGGGTGCTATGTCGGATTCGACCATGAGTTGTGTTGTTGGTATCTCGGATGACAAGGCCCTAGTCTGTACGGAGAAGGGTGACATCTGCTTATTGGATGAGAGCGGCCTCCGATTTTCCAAGGTTGCTAATGCTGAATTTGGGGTTGGATGTATCACTGTTGATGCCGAGTCGAAGTTTGCCTGGGTAGCGGGCAAACATGGCAACATTCGGTTTGTGTTCGTGCTGGGTGCCCTAGAGCCGACGCTGACTATCTTTAGGGCCTTGGTATTAAAAGAGATAGTGCCCTCGACCCCGCCGGAATCACCATCATCGTCAAGATCCAGTTCACCCATTCTTCCTTATGGGTGCCGACCGGCGCATGTACTTGCTATGGCCAGCATGCTTGGGCACCTGTTTACCCTAGATTCCAATCATTCGTTGAAGATTATCAATATGTCTACCGTGGATGGTGTGCCGGTGCCTAATTCGATGATTCGTGAATTGCCCGCACACAAGGATGCATGTTTAGGCGTACGATTATTACCAGCCAATCATAGCTCCCACGGCGTTTTCTTCACTTGGTCTGCTGGCGGTGCTGTTTTATTTTGGGGTTTGGAGGGTGCGCAGAAGGGTGAATTTCAGGTGGAACTTGAGCAGCCTATGGAGAGTGAAGACGATGTCCCGAATGAGTTGAAAGTTGTACGAGTATCGGATCGTGGCGATATCTTTGTCACTGGAGATAAGTATGGCGTGTTAAGGTATGAATTCCGGGAAGATGCATTGGATTGGGCTCACTGTTATTGCAGAGTAATCGATGGCAAAAGCCATACTTGTCTGTATGTTGTAAAGGCGCACAGCGGGGAGATCATGGATATCGCGGTTCACCAAACGACTATCGTTAGTTGTGCGAGGGATCGCACGGTACAAGTATTCACCAAGACTGGGGATGGTTGGTCACTGGCTCAAACGCTGGATGACCATACGGCCAGCGTATCAAGGGTTCTGTTACTGGAAAACGGGAATAAACTTTTGTCTTGCTCAGCGGATCGGACCATAGTTATTAGGGAGCTTTGTCGTCGGGAGGCGATCCGCGGAACTGTTTCTATGGCATACATACCGATTCGGACTTTAACGACTAAAGCGTCGCCAATACATATGACGCCTCTTTCTGATGCCACGTTAATTGTGTCGACAATGGATCGACAGATCCACAAATTCGATTTAAATGCGGGGAAAAGTGTTCATGGGTTTCGGTGTACAGATGAATCAGGTGATGCAGTTGTGATGGATGCTATAACGGTTGGAAAGGACAAGGGATGCCCGAGGTCTAGAGTTCTTGCGGGTATATCGACAACGGACAAGAGTATACGCCTTTACGATTTAGCTGGAAATCTCATTGATAAAGAATGGGGACACACCGAGGGAGTCAGTGATGTTGCGCTATTGGAAAAGGACCCACTGAAAGGGGAAGAGACGGGTCAAACGATAGTTATCAGTACGGGCACAGATGGCACAATCATGATATGGGAATTTAATCCCAAAGCCCAGGAACCAGAGCTTGCTATTAGTGCTGTTGTCGTTCCCCCAGAACCTGCGGGTAGCAATTCTACCAAGAAAGAGATGACTGCAACGAGACCACCTCTACGAAGAGTACTGAGCCGGAGTGAGCTGATGGATTTTTCGCCTAAGACGGCTCCAGCGGCGCCAAACCCTAGGCCTTTATCTGCCCATGTCCCATCCTCTCCTCCCCGAACGCTGAGACGGAAGACATCGGCATACGGGATGAATCGATCGATGAGTTCAAAAGGCGGTCCAAATACGTCTATGCCGCCAACGCCTTCAACAACTACGACAGAAGACTCGGTGTCACCATCGACGCCAGTATTTACTCATACCACTGCTACCAACACGACACCAGCTGTCTCAATACCATCAGGCCCAAGCGCTGGACGGGAAAGTCGGAAGAGCACTCGACATCGCACACCAAGCCCGCCAGACCCGACCAAGAACCAAAACCTGCCACCACCGCCACAGCGGCGAGGAAGTTCCATGACGAGGCCTCGTGGAAAGAGCATCGGAAGTCCGAATGATCCCAGTATTGGTGGTAGTGGAAACATGAATGGATTAGCGGAAAGCCTCTCACGGAGTTTGAGAAGCTTCCGCAAGAAGATTGACTCTCCTGGCTCCAGAGACGGTATGAGGCCAGAGGTGCTCAAGGATCTGCAGCGGGAGTTGGCTTTAACAGCCAAGGAGTTAGGGCTCTCAGAAAAAGGTGAGAGTAAGAGCCGGGGTAGGACCCACGGTTCTACTCGTGGCACATCATCGCGGGAGGACGGTAGATCGGATATCATGGCGCAGCTGTTAGATCAGTATTCAGAGCGGCTGGTATCGCTGGTTAGTGATAGACTAGAAAATGGGAAAGGCAAACTTCCCAAGGATAGGAAAAAGCTGGTGGACACATCAGGCGAGGGCTAAACTCTTTTTCTTTTGATTTCTCTCCTACACGCTTATATTCTCAGCAGGACTCGCATCTTTTTTTTTTCCATTCGAGTGTTTATCGCGCCATATCTACTTTCTTTTAACGAGCTTTACTTGACTTTGTTTTTACTCCTTAGCACAGGCCTTCGTTTCTCTTTTCTTTACCGGGATTGGTGTCCATTTCCTTTGATTAAAGAACTCTGCTTCCAGCTTTTTTTTTAACTTGGCCCATCCTAATTCCCTTCTTTTCAGTATCTGATGTACACTAGTTTCCTTGTGTTGGCTTTGTTTTCACTTGCATTGGGATGGCTTCTGCTCTTTTCTCTTTCGTTTTTCTTTTGCCTATTTTTTGTCTTTTCTGGGTGGTGGGATTCGGTTCGGGTTTTTCTTGTACTCTTTTTTTTTCTGTCTTGTCTTTTCTCGCTTTTTATTAAAAGCGAGCGAGCTTGGAGAGGATGTATAAATTATTGTACTATCTGGGAGTTTGAAGGTGGGGGCAGGTGAAATGGAAACGGATTCGAAGTTTAAAACATCAGTCATTCCTGCTTTAAGGTACTTGTACTGTACTAGTTCATGAGGTGTGATTCGGTGTTATGAGGCTGGAAGCTGGGGGCGGATGACATGTCACGGTATGATGTCATGGGTTAGGTAAACGGATGCCAGGATAATCCCACATCCGCTACTGCCGGTACGAGTATATTGCCTACGGTACCGATATCGTAGACTTCCAAGATCAGGCTGTTATCAATGGCCCGGCGCGGGATTGCCATCGAGGGGTTGTAAATCGAGGCTCTGCAAGGTGGAGACGCATGGCGTGCAATACCTGTTGTGGTCCTCTCCCCATCCCCCCCGCCCACCGATACCCTCGTTGGGTAACTGATTTGAAAGGATGTGCCGTATTAACTTGAATACCGGTAAAGAAACTTGTCTCAGGACGTCTGAGTTTCTTCTCTAAGTAGCGCGTTGCTTTATTCTGCTGGTATTTTCTGTCGTCCCCGCCAAAATAGGAAACTCAGACGTCCTGAGGCGTGTGGCTCTTACCCCCCCAGTTAATACGGTATTATATCCGCCCATGCAATTGCGCACAAATTAAGCTATGGTGCCGACCAACGAGAAAGCACGCTACCGTATACCGGTAACTTAATTTGCGCGCAAGTGCTAGTACTCTGAAAGGCAAATCTATTAGATAATTAATCAGATGCTACTACATTTACGTCCCCCCCCCCCTCCCTCCTCACACCTTCACGTCCCATCCAGCGTAATGTTCCTCCCCCGCTCTCGCAACAAGACAATTAGTGCCTGGGACCACACATATGTTCCAACCCTCCTCCATCCAACCCCACAAGCCCTGGCCGCGCACCAAGAGTCCTGGGACGCACTCGCAGACGAAGCGCTAGACCTCCTAACCCCCCTCCGGACCCCTTCCCCCTCCCTTTCTACTTCTCCTACCCACCCCCAAAAGGACCTCTATACAACCCTTAAGGAACACCACTCCACCCACTCCACCCTATCAACCCTGTGGCGGCAGGTAGATACGGTACCAGAATGGGTGGATTGGGAGCAAATCTCCCGCGGGCAGGACGTCTTCTACAGATACGCTGGCGCGATGCTGGCGGGGCTTTGTTATATGAGCCTATTAGGCGGTATGGGTGCCTCCCGTATCGCAGAGGTACTATACAGAACGGGAGGATTCTCAACGGGCGTTGCTAGGAGGAGGATGTTTGAGACTACGCAGTAACCTCTCGCGCCTCTCTTCTCCCCCCCCTCCCCTCCTAAGTGCTGATTGTGGGATATAAGGTATATACTTCAATGCACTATATCTCTGGAATCGATAAAACCCGGCGGTGCAGGCCACATTTCCAGCATTAAAGTCAGGCTCTTGCACGCCGCCGTGCGGAAGAGGATCTTGGAGATTGAGCGGAGGAATCCCGGTTACTACTCTGTTAAGGAGCTTGGGGTTCCCGTGAATGATTTGGACTCAATTGGGACGATTTTGAGTTTTAGTGCGAATTTGGTTTGGGGGGCGTTGCCGAAGCAGGGGTTGTTTTTGAGTTCTAGGGAGTATGTGCTTTATAGCGCTTAGGGAAAGGTAAGGGTGAATACTGATGGTGGTGGGGGATAGGGCCGAGGATTATATTGCGCTGTGGAGATTAGTTGCGCACTATGTTGGGTGTCCAACGCAGTAGGCCCTTTTCCTCATCTCCTCCCGTAACTTTCACACGACTGACACCCCCAGCCCATTCTCCACTCCTGCCCAGGCAAGGGCCTACTACGACACACTCATCGCAACCCAAATCTCCCCAACTCCGACCTCCGCCCTCCTAGCAACCAACATCCTCACTGCCCTAGCCTGCCAGCCCCCCACCTACCCAACCCACGCCTACCTCATCGCTTCGACCCGCTGGCTGAACTCCCCATCTCTCTGCGACGCCCTAGGCCTCCCACCCGCACAACTATCCTCAAAAATCCTAGTCTTCGCGCAGTGCGTCTTCAACTGCTACCTCGGATACACTGCGCGCTTCATCCCCTGGTTTGACAAGCGGCATGGAGCGGTTGCACGGAGGACGCTGTGGAAGATGATCCTCGGGGAGGTCGGGCTTGGTGGCGAGACGGGGTTTGAGTTCTCGTATGTGCCGATGCTAGGGAAGGGAACGGAGGCGGGGAAGCTGGCCGATACGGGGAAGAGGGGCCCCATGGTAAGGAGGGGTGTTAAAGTTCTGGGTATATTCCTGCTTGTGGCAGGGGTTTTGGGCGTGGTGTTAGGGTGGGGTTTGTTGTGGGCTGCTGAGACACTTTGGGGAGTGGTGTATCTTGGTGTAGGTGTTACGGTAGGAGTCTGAGGACATTGCACGAGTGAGGTCCGGTGACCTAGCCCCGTACACAGGCCGGCACCCCCCTTGTCATGGTGTACTGTGCAGCTGAATTGAGTACTGTATATCGCTGGGAGTAGCCACTTTGTAAAGGTCCCTCTTTCCTTCTTTCTTTTCGTTTGGGGGGCCGTCTAGGTTTGGAATAAACCGTTCCACGCCTATAGCAGCGTAAGTTAGCCCGCACCACGTGCGCCCGCGGCCTCAGCAGATATATAGTAGCAGAACGCTCTAAACCCCCATAACTTTACCCCCCTAACCCGAGACTCACACAATCCCGGAAAAAGGCCGTCGTAATCCGCAGCTGTGGTGTGGCTTCTGTGATAGACCCCTCCCCCCCAGCCACACGCACACAGACGATCCTCCGCCCCACCACCCCATATATATCGCCAAGTACCATATCCTGGAAAAGCATTCCGAAACAAGGACCATCTTTATTCGCTTGCCATGAAGGTCCAACCGACCGACAGGGCTTCTCAGCTTCCCACAAGGCCAATACTGTAATCTCCATGCTGGCTTTGAAGGGTTAGTTTATCTGGTGATTTTGCTCTGCAGCGTGTGGAGTTGAGATTGATCGATTAGGTTTTCCGTCCGCTTTTAGAGACGAAGGAGTGGTTATCCGAGTGATGTCTTGTGGCGCCGGAATAGGCTCTTGTATGGTGTGGTGGTTTTTTTTGACAATCCGAGCGGTAGCGAGGTACCGCCTGACAGAAAAGGGGATAGCAGCAGTTCGGGGGTCTCAAGATCGTTTCGGTACCGGAGGAAACTCTACTCGCGGTGTCGAAGACTGCTATTGCATACGGCCGAAATCCAAGCAAAAAGGTCCAGTTTTGGCGGTATGCAATAGCAGTCTTTTTTTTATTAAAAAAAAAACGCTTCGACACCGCGAGTAGATAGTTGTGCGGTAGTCTGAGCGGAGCTGCTTGGGGATGTTGTTCTTGGATTTTGTTTGTTTGTTTGTTTGTTTGCGGAATGCTTATGGGAGGATTGTGGTTGGTGTTGATCTGGTATTTAAAGTTAAAGGTGCTTTTTTTCCTTTTCCGTAGGGCACTGGCGGGGCACAATGCCCCTGCTCTGTACACGTATCTTGTTGTTTATTTATATCGTGTAACGGGCGATGGTTTATCGTTTTGGATGGGTGGTACCCGCTTATTCCCTGCTTAATATGGGTTAGTGGAACATCTTTGGGGGGTTTGCTTGAGTGGTTGGAGCGGTGGTCCAATGAATGGGGTGCTATATAGCTGTGGAGGGCCTCATAATAGGATTATCAGGTCCTGTCAATCTGCTAAATATCTATAGTTACTAGGCCGCTATTTTGAGAATGATGTTTGGAAATGGAAAATGGTTATGTATAGCTAATGCCTTTGTAGATGCCGAATTTTATGGAAGCAGTCGTAACCCACTTCTTCAGTCAGGTATGATACGTGGAAGATGAAATTAGCTTTGCCCATAGTGAGAGTGCGGGCAGGTGAGAAGTGACCAAATTTTAAGCAGAGTATCCTTCCTCGGGGCTCACTTGTTTCAGAGATCTCGAAATTATCAATACAGTACAAGTACCTTCTGTAGGTAACCTGAATATCCGGCTGAATCCCGTGCTTGCCCGGTAAGCCCATCTGTGTTACAGCAGAAGATCTCCATAAATGATGTCGGGATTTGTGCTCTGCAATCTGGTTTTTTAATGTTCTTGGGGGATTAATGACCAAATTTGACAATATTCGGGAAGGGTCTATGCGCATGTGATCCCGATGCCAGGTGCTCGATCGCAAAAAGTGCAGTTCCCCCTCTCGACGGGGTAATTCTCGCCGCAAACCTCCGGGCCGCCCTCCAAATGATAATAAATAGCAATAGAAAGATTTAACTTAGAAGTGGGGTGAGTGGGAAATGGCGAGGGGAATGAAATAAAAGGGTATTGGTTCGTTCTTGTTTCCCTCCTTAGACTATTCAACGAAAGGTTGGTTTTCAGCCTACTCGTCGCGTACTAGAACAGAAGCCTTGCCGATTACTATTCTTCTATCCATCCATCCTTTTCTTTCTTTCTTTTTTTTTTACCCCCTTCGTTCTTTGGTTGGTGCACCTGACCTGAGCTTGCGGCTCATTCGTTCCGATCCCTGAGGATTTATTTATTTATGCGAGTTCGAATACACACAACAGCATGCCATCGTGGCCTTCACGACTCTTCTCGATAAATAATAGCTCGGACGGGATGATGAGGCACGGGAGGTCTAGGTCTCAACAAGCCGCTGCCTCGACGGGGTGGACGGGGAGTCCTGGACGTAGTGGTGGAGATAGTAGCCCCAGTGGTGGTGGTGGTGGTGGTGGTGGGGTTACAGAGGAAGGAGGTGCAGGAGGGGGTAGTGGGAGCAGTAATGCGCAATTTGTGAGTTTCTTTTCTCTCTCTCTGTTTACTTACGCTTTCTAGAGCTTCGCTGATGGGAGGGGATGTAACAAGGTGACAGGCCATTGCATGTGCTGTGATTGTACCGTTCGCTGGCCATCAAACTTGAATGTTTTTAGGTGCACGGTTTGCATGACAATCAACGATCTAAAGCCGGTCCCCTCCGGACCGCCGGGGACTCCGGGAACCCCGCCGAGGGAAGGTTTGCACATACTATTCTGCATACTTTTACCTGGGACCCTTTTAGGATCTTACTAATGAGGGGTTTCTGTTCTAGTAACTCCACTGTCCCTTGAGGGAACCAAAGCTATAATAGACACTTGCGTGGAGGAGTACCTCGACATGCGGAAGTGGGTTAAGCAGCTACCGGCATATGCACCCCCGCCTCCACCCATCGAGGGCAAGGGAGAAGGATCCGTGCCGAAGGATATCCCCGGAACTCCGAACGCTTTCCCCGTCTTTGATTCTCGCGGGCCGTTGGTATCCTTGTTGAGTAGGTCAGAGGGTATGCCGTCTACGTCTGCCCCTAGCCCCATGCCCTCCATGGGCGATGTTCTCGGGCCACTACCGGGGAAGCTGGGGGGCGGGGTTCCAGCTGGGGATGTGAAGGGCTCCTGCGAGAAACTCGCAAAAGATATGTTTAGGCGACTGGAGGACTACTTGTTTCTGTCGTTTAGTGATTGGGAATGTCTTAATGGGAGTTTTACTAAGGAGCGGAAGGACTCCGGGGAACGTAACAAAGCCGAGGGGACGGAAATTAGCGTGGCTGAACAGGGGGGCAGGTCACAGGGGGGTCGGGAGAGGAGGAGGGATATAGCCTGTGTCACGGAGAAGATCGGAGAGAAGGAAGCTATGTTGCTAATGGGTAGGGGAAGGTTTGCAAAAGGTTATACTAAGTCCGAAAGAACAGATAGGGGTCGTGCGGATGCAAAGCTTAGCGTTCGCAGCCCTGGTATTGATTGGGATGCTGTTAATGAGTTTTATAACATGATTATGAATGCTGGGGGGGATTATCCGCTGGAAGGGGTCTTGCATCGGCCTATAAGTGGGGACAAAGAAGAAGAAGACTCGGAGGAGCTGCCCGAGAGGTCGCTCTCCCGGAGGCTGGGGTGGGAAGATGAGATTATGGAGATATCAGCAGAAATAGAGGAGGCTAGGGATAATACTGCTAGAGTCTTGTTGAAGGCTACCGAGAGCATACTGAAACGCCCCAGGCGGCCGCTGAAGAAGCCAGAGGAAGTTAGGTTCTTGCTTATAATACTGGCGAATCCCCTGTTATATCCACCGTCCTCTCGAGCGCCTGCTAGGCCAAATAGTGGTATGGTGTCTTCGCTGAGCTCCCATCCGCCCCGATCAGTTGGGGACAAGCTCACTGTGCCCAAAAGGTATCCTTCTAATTCATCTTCCTATAGTGGGGCAAATGGTGGTCCGGGGCATCATTCTGGTATCGTGAAGCGGATTCTTGGTTTATTGTCAAACCTACCAAACGAGTGCCATCATTATCTTGTTTCGTGGTTTACAAGAATGCCGGAAACACAGTTCCGGCGATTGGTCGAACTTGTTGGAAGCTTTATTACTTATCGACTTACCAGACAGCAGGGAAGGAAACGGTCGCGTGCAGGTGGGCCTGCGGCATCGATAGGGAAGCAGTTGTCTTATAATGACGATTGGCAGATCCGTGCTGCCGCCCGAGTCATGTCGTTATTCTTTTCTGCAAACAATAATACTGCCGGCCGTCGTGGCCTACTAAGTTTCAGTTATGATATGGTGGATGACAATTTAAGTTATGGCCAGATCGCGCGACGCGAAGCACAGAGGAGGGGTCAAATTATTCCCACGAGCGAATTTTATAATATGTTACTCGATTACCACGACCTCATTGCTGACTTTGACGTCTGGGAATCGAGGGCGTCGAGGTTTTGCTTTTGTCAGTATCCGTTTCTGTTGTCTATGGGCGCCAAGATATCTATTCTCGAGCACGACGCGAAAAGGCAGATGGAGGTGCAAGCTAGACACGCGTTTTTCAATAGCATCGCGACCCGTAGGACTATAAACCAGTATCTAGTGCTGAAAGTCCGGAGGGAATGTCTAGTTGAGGATAGCTTGAAGGGCATTAGCGAAGGAGTAGGTAGTCTTGACGACATCAAGAAGGGGCTCAGGATTGAATTTATCGGCGAAGATGGTGTTGATGCTGGGGGCCTGAAGAAGGAATGGTTTCTCCTGGTTGCTCGAGATGTTTTTGACCCGGGTCATGGTATGCCCACTCCCCTCCGCGAGTTATAGATGTGATCGAAGAAAGGGCTTATGGATTTTAGGCATGTTCGTCTACGATGACGATTCCCAATACTGTTACTTTAATCCAAACACCCTCGAGTCTTCGGAGGAGTTCTTCCTTGTTGGGGTATTGTTTGGTCTGGCCATTTACAATTCTACTATCCTGGATGTGGCCTTGCCGCCATACATCTTCAAGAAGCTCCTTCACTTTACCGCACCGCATAGTCTTGCAGTGTCCTCTATCCGCCCACCTTTACATCACACTCTCGAGGACCTTGCTGTCTTCAGGCCTTCCCTGGCTCATGGACTGCGCCAGTTACTCGAGTTTGAGGGAGATGTCGAATCGACGTTTTGCCGCGACTTTGTCGCCGAGACCGAAAGGTTCGGACAACTAATACGTGTACCGCTCTGCCCCAACGGCGAGAACCGACCCGTAACGAATTCCAATCGGAGGGAATTCGTCGACCTGTACCTAAACTACCTCCTCAACTCCTCCGTTGCAAAGCAATTTGAGCCCTTCAAGCGTGGCTTCTACACCGTATGCGGCGGCAATGCGCTGTCGCTCTTCCGCCCGGAGGAAATTGAACTGCTGATCCGCGGCTCGGACGAAGCGCTTGATGTTTCCGCACTCAAAGCAGTTGCTATATACGATGGCTGGGGCAGCGGGAATCCAACTGGTAATGACCCAGTTGTGAAGTGGTTCTGGAGCTTTTTTGAAAGGATCACGCCAAAAGAGCAGAGGATGCTGCTGAGCTTTATTACTGGCAGTGACCGGATTCCGGCTATGGGTGCGACCAATTTGATCATCAAGGTAGTTTGTCTAGGGCAGGATACTAATAGGTTCCCGGTTGCGAGAACCTGCTTTAATCAGATTTGCTTGTGGAGGTATAAGCGTAGGGAGAAGTTGGAAACACTGCTCTGGAGGGCGGTGACGGAGAGTGAGGGCTTTGGGTTGAAGTGATGCTTAGCGTGTGGGGGGACTGGAGTACCGGCGTGCGGGGAGGGAATGTACTTAACTTATTCTTAATTATTAGTAACTCTCTTTTTGATATTGCTTTTTTGTCTTCCGTCTGGCTGGCTGGCTGCCGGCTGTCTGTTGTAATCCCTATTCATTGTACCAGTACGTGCGTATGATACTCGCTCGTTGGATCGAATCCAATCGGATCGGGTTAGCATATACTCGAGTAGTACCGTAGCGGCGTGCCTGCTGGGGAACCAGGGCACCGCGCCGATGATCTGGTTTTTTTTTACATGGAAAAATAAAGATGAAAAACAAACTTTTCGGAATCCGGCGATGGGACTGTTCAACAGATCTTTGGTTGGGATTATATTCACGTGAGGTGCGAGATGCAGGCACCGTGGAATGCGCACGTAGTGTGGGGGAGCTCTTGTAGATTTCTGTTTCTGTTTCTGTTTCTCCTTTGCTTTTTTTTTTCATTTTCTTTTTTTTTAGGTTGGTCTAACTTTGTATTTTTATTTTTTTTATCAATGGGTTTGGATGTTGAAAAAGGCGATGGGATGAGATGGGGGGTTTGTTTGTGTTATAGTTTTTATCACGAGGCCGTGGATGGGTAAATATTATGATAGACGAATGGACGAGGAGGCTCCGAAGTCTAGCGTGCTGGTGGTGAGGCCGTGGTTCCAGGTATTAGAGGGATCCAGCAGTCAGACAGAATCCCTGAAAGATATGCCAAGAGTAGACCGGAGAGCCAGGTGCAGCCGCAAGGCAATTATGAGTTCCAGCAGCTAGGACCAAAGCCAAGAAAAAGTAGTGCAAAAGTAGTTAGCTTGTAGACATGCCAGATAAAGGAATTGAGAACCTCACGTTATGATAATCCTGCTTCTCATCGCTTATCCTGTGAGTGTTTTTCAAGAAATATTTTAAACAAATTGCATCATGTCATCCCAATTAATCCGAAACGAATCCTCTTCTCAGACTCCTCAATCTACAGTCTCTCAAACTGAGCCTATGCCGGTACCAGAGGAACCGAGAGGGAATCCAGTGGCCAGAGTGTCCGATTCAGAGGGAGAGAATCGCTACCACAATTTTCATCGAGAGTGGGTTGCAAGAACCTATGCGTCTCAAGCCGTTAGCCTTCCGCCGCAACAGTTTTTTCAGGATCCTACATATCCAACTTATTTGCGCAATATTGGAATAACTGTTCACGGTATGTACATAAAGAAAAAAATAATCAAATTTTAATATAAAAAATATAAAAAAGGAGATAAACGAAATTACCCTATACAGAGTAGCTGACAAGTAGTATATACAAACAATATAGATACAGAAAATAATAATATACAGCGTGAGCAAAATATAGCGAATCCGACCCGTATGCCAGATGCAGAACGATCGAATATCGAAATTCAAGATCAACCGCCGGCAATGCCACTGACGTGGGCGAATAATCCTATCACCAATTCAGGTCAGCCTCCGATAGTTAGCAACCCGCTCCCATTCATACAGTCAACACGTACTCAACAAGTCACCAAGCGCCCAATTCCTGTAACACCCAAAAATCGCCTAAGTGATGAGCAGAAATTAGTGGTTGTTCGTCACTGTATAGCTGGAGTGGAAGATTACAAAATGATGGGGAAAACAGAATTTTTTGGTATACAAAGAGAGATTATTAAGCGTACCGAAGGATTTGATTGTAGTGTTGAAGCTGTAATGGGGGATATATTAATTAGAGCGAAGGTATGTTAGTCAATCCTTGAAAAAATAAAAAAATAAACAAATAAACAAAAATAAGAAAAATACAAAAACGAAGAAAATATATAAAAAATTAATAACCAATTGAGGAATTATTACTTACCAAAGATAATAGGTTCACCAAAATGCTTGTAGCGAGTCAAGATCTGGGATTGCCGTTGCCGCAACTGATCTCGATCAAGCAGCTGCTATGTGGTCAGAAATTGTAAAAAGAAAAGAGGAGGTGTTAGCAGGAGAGAAGGCAGGAGAGAAGGACAAACCGGACAACCAAGAAACACTATCACGACTTCGATAAGCTATGACACAACGATTAGCAGAGCGGGAACAAATCAAATTAGTTGAGGGTATGGACTCACCATTCTTGGCCACGGATATGATGGAAATGGGTGAGGGGGAAGGAGAAGAAGGGGCTTGTGAAGATACGGAAGTGGAGGTACTGGAAGAAGTAGGAGGAAAGAAAGGAGAGAAAGGAAAGAAAAAGCGAGAGTGGAGGGAGCGACCTGGGGCTGGAATGTCTGCTGGGAAACGTCAAAGGTTAGCACAAGATCAAGATGAGAATCTTCTGCGAGCTTTGGAGGCACAAGATGAGAAAGCGGGAGAGTTATATAAGGAAACACTTACGGCTGGGATTGACAAGTTGGTGGACGCTATTTCAAGAGCTAGTCAGTCAGCTCAAATAGAAGAAACAGGAGACAGAGGTGGATATGGTGAGAGTGCAGCGCAAAAGAGAGAGGAAAGGCTTACCGAATATGAAAAAAAACTGAATGAGGTGATGGAAGCACAAAAGATTGTGCAGCAAAAGTTAGACGAATCTGTAAAAGAGCGGGCAGAGGCAGAAAAGCGGAGCGAGGATAGACAGGCCAAAATTATGGAATTGCTTCAACTTTTAACAAATAAGCCAACGTAAATATTGTTTGTATATTAATTTCATTTTTTATTTATTTCTTTGTTTACTTTCTTAAAATTTATTTAAGTTATCTGAGTTTTGAATTTATTTATATTTAGTTATTTAATTGTTGAAATAATATAATCTTTACTGAAAGTGAAGATACTCAAAAATAGTTGGCGGTTGACAGTTAAACTTAACACTGGTAGCTGACCCCCAATAACAAGTATGTACATTTGCAAGCAGAATACATACTGCATAATAGCTTCCTACTGGTGAAAGTCCAACCTTAAAGTTCAACTTATGCCCCAAAAATCCCCATTGCATAAGAGCTTTTCCAAAGCCCCATTCTACACTCATTCGCTGTCGTGACATGTGCTTGTTGAATTGGCGCTTAGCAGGTGTCATATCGCGATTTCGAAGATTGCGGTAGGCACCCATTATACCTGGTCGTAAAAAGTAGGCTGGATCACCATAAACTAATGGCTGCTGTCCATTTGGCAACCGCATCGTAGGCGATATATCTCTTCCAAATTGTGAAATGCTGTACATACTCCAATCACCTAATGTACCCTCATAAGGACCTATAGATATATGTATTATTAATTAATTATACTCAAGCCTTAAGACTGTAATTTTAGTAGAAATAATAATCAAATGTATAAATAAGAAATAAACCATGGAATAAATATAAAATAAACTAAAATAAACAAATAATAAAAGACAAAACTACCTGCAAGGTGGATAATTAATCCATCTGGTGCCATAATCGCCTGAAACTTCACCGAATGGACCTTCTTGTAACCAGAGTAAAATAATTTCTGATCCATAGTACTCGGCCGACAGATTGCTCGATGAGTGCCATCAATAAATCTATATATTCTATTCCCTGGAGTCTCGATAGCATCACAATAAGTTTGCAGCCGTTCTCCTGTAAGTCGTTGTGCATCCCAGTACAGAAAGTCTCTTCGTTGTTTGTAGATATAACTCAACGTCGTATTAAAAACCGACTCAATCCATGAAACACTACGACCAAAAACCTTTAAATTAACTATACATTAGCTATTAAACTCCACTATTACTTAACAGCTCTTTATATAAAAATAAATTAAAACAGGAAATAATTCGTAAAATGTACATAAAAATAAAAGTAATAGTACAAGTAAATAGAAATACATCAGAAAATAAACAACCATAAGAATAAGTACACATACATCACAGCAACTCTTATAGCGATTAGGATATGCCAATCGGAACAAAAGAACAGCCAAGCAGGTTTCTGGAGTTGCCTGACAGCGGTTCTCAAGCTGTAAATCCTGTAGCTGAAATGCTCGTGCTAACTATTGGATTTGAGCTTTGGTAAATCGAAGAAATTCAATACACCAGTTATCACTTTTTGTTAAAAGATTAAACTGGTGTCTGTTGTAGGAAGGGCGGCCACGATTTGGACGGGAAAAACGTAACCGTTCACGCTGAATTTGCTGACGAAGAGGGTTTGAACGAATATGCTGAATTGCAATTCGTTTTTTCCGTAATCGCTGCTGGATAAGCAAAAATGGGTCAAGTAAAAATAAAGAAGCAGCTGCACTGGCAGTGTAAGCTGTTATGATTTGTTCTGCCATATTGTGCTATTATACTACAAGCATTTCTACACACTTCAAAGCATACCTCGCTTCTATATACAACCTACCTGCGACCCCGCTTTTTTGATATTCATACCTCGCCTTCTCCTTCTCCCTTTGTCCTAGTCGCCTCTTGGCCAATATTTACATCTTGGCAGGGTAAACCTTTTAAATACCATGCAATTAGCGCCCTACCTTTCGGATACCATCCGCCGACAAATGTGTCAGTGAAAAAATTGTGAAACTATGCTACCTGAGGGTCTTCAGAGGGTAAGAGCGGTGCTATGTTCTCAGTTCCCCTTAACAACCACTAAATACTTAAACATAACATGCGAACTGACCTTCAAAACAAAGATCAGACCGACGAACCTGTAGATAAATAATGAAAGAGCCAGTATTGGGAAGGAAAAACATCATAAATTAAAAGTCCGTTTCTTACCTTTTTTTTATATTGTCTTCTATCTTTAAAACCAAATCCTACCTCTACACCACAAGTTCAATGAATGCACCAATCGTTTTGGGAGAAATCTTGCGTGATTGGAGTATTCTGAAGGAAAAGCTAGAGGGGTGGGCAGTGTGTGATCACTTTGCTTTTAGGGTGAAAAATAAGGACCAGAGACGGGCAGACTATGTATGTCGGATGGAAGGCTGTTCATGGAGAGTCTATGCGAGTAAGAACCAGGCGGATGAGATTGAAGTGAAAGTTCTTTCAGAACGGCATACCTGTATCGGTCAACAAATCACACCTCGGGAAACCTACAATACACAGTCGTGGCTTCGAAGAACGGTTCCAGAGTACCTCTTCGTTACACGAGATACGACAATACGCGAAATACTGGAATCAATTCAATTCAACTACGGAGTAGCAGTAAATCGTAAGGCAGCCAGACTAGCTCGCGCCAGCCTAATCCATGACCGAATTGAACACCAGCAACAACAATTCTTGCACCTTCCAGCCTATCTCGCATTACTTCGTTCCAAAAATCCGTGGATCCATACCGCACTTCATACTACGATAGAAAATTTGCGTGAAAATGGATATAGAAGTTGTTTTCAGAGGGTTTTTATTTGTCCTGCCGAGTCACAGCTATCATTTATTCAAATGCGCAAGTTCATGGCATTGGATGGTACTTTTTTAAAGGCAAGATTTGTTCAAACACTGTTATTAGCTGTTGGAATTGATGCAAATGGCAAATGTCTTATTCTGGCTTGGGCTGTGGTGGAAAGTGAGAATACCGCATCTTGGACATGGTTTTTGGAAAATCTCAAATGTGCAATTCCACAATCGTTGTCAATGACCTTAATCAGTGATCGTGATAAAGGACTGTTGGCAGCTGATACAGTCATGGGCAATCAAGTTACCCGTGCAATTTGTTGTTTTCACTTAAGTCAAAACTTCAAGCAGTTTCGCGGTTTAGATGATCTATTTTGGCCTATTGCGAATGCAAAAACGACGGAGGACTATGATACACAACTTGAGACAATTCGGCAACAAAACCCTACTGCAGCCAACTACCTTCAGAGTATCAATCCAGCCCTATGGGTTACTGCCTTTTTCCCTGGTCGAAACTATAGACACAAAACATCGAATATCGTCGAATCAATGAACCGCTTATTGAAATCAGAACGCGAGCTTTCTATCCTAGATCTCCTCAACGAAATATGGCATATAACCATGGAGACTCGATATCAGCGCTATTCAGAAGCATGTCAACAGGAGCAAGAACAAACTCACACAAATTTTGCCTTCGATCAACTTGTTATTAGTCGTGAATGGTCTCGCCGTAATACTGTTCGATTCGCCACCTGAGAGTTAGGACAGGTTACACAAGCCAATGATCGTGTATATATTGTTGACTTAGCGAGAAAGTGCTGTACATGCGGACATTTTCAAGAAAATGATATTCCCTGCGGACACGCATTTAGCTTCATCTTAGCGCTTGGGGAATCACCAAGATCCTACCTGCCAGTAGCTTTCCAAATATCGACATGGAAAGCAACTTATGAACGAAATATCACTCCAATCGCCTTAGAAGACATTCCAGCGTTCGTACACGAAAACCCACATCTTGCCGTTCAGCCATGCCACCCTCCAACCAAATTGCGCACACCTCAAGGAAGACCAAAACGCAAACGAATGACACGAGGCCAACAACATCGACGAACCATCCACGCTCAAGCTTCCCTAAATATTACCCAACCGCCCCCAGAATCCGGTCCTGGTAGTCAGCAGTGTGGGAGGTGTGGTAGCTGGGGACATAATCGTAAAACTTGTAATCAAGAAATGGAGTAGATTTACTTACCATGGGATCGGAACAGATCTACTGTACAAATGAACAAAAGAATATATTGTCTATTAATTTGTTCCTAAAGAGATGTATTTATATCTTGGATTAATATTTTTTCAAAAAAACATAGGGAATCGTATCTTAGGTTCAAATGCCAAGATGAGTGAGAATTGGTGATTTGAGAAGGGGTTGTAAGAAATACAATCAGCACTTACCATTAAAGAGGGCAAACTAATTCCGTCGTAGGATAGACAGACTGTAAAGCCACCCGCCAATAGAGCAATACCACCAATGGACCTTCATCTTCTCGCCTAAAACACATAAATACACACATCACTCTCCCGGCAAGAGACCTCTATACCTCAGACTTAATTTGCTTATTCCCAGCACCAATCCTCAAGTCTCTGGACATCTCCGAAAGTCTGACAGAGACAATCAAGAAGCTCAACCCAATACCCAGCCATCCACTCTCCTAAACAATGGATCCATAGTACCAAGGCACGCTCTTTCTAAAGGCAACCGGAGGTAGTGTTACCTTCGCCGACCGGGTAGACATCTATCAGTACTAGTTTAAACTCGTATTAGTATTGTCAAAATCATATGTATATGAGAGAAACATACCTTTTAACGAAACAATAGAGGCTAACTGGCGGCACAACCATTGAGGACAGGGTAGGGCTGTATTAGTCCTATACTGATAGCAATTAGTATTATTAAATTTATTTAAGAAAGAATAACGAACCAATTTGGGAGAAAAATTAATGCTGACAGGCAATCCTACCTCTCCTGCACAGGAAGAAAGGTATTGGCTGTGTTAAGAATTAGTATTATTATTATTATATTGTAGAAGGGATATAGAGAGAACAAACAAACCTTATTCAAAGAGAAGCCAAAGGGGGTGGACTGCACTCCAGGCGGGAATGTCGTGATGAATCTAGCTTAGCGAGAAAAATCAGTGGGGGGCTGACCCAAATGAGAGTGGAGGGCTGTTACCCTCTCGTTGCGGTCGGGTAACATACCGCATCTTCTCGCCAAATTGGCTATCTCCGTACAAGGATAATATCTCCGGTGGCAGTCTAGGATGGCCTGTGCACGAGTGATCGTCAATGACTCATCCAAGAAAAAGAAATTTTGATATAAAATTGGTTGTGTTACCCCAGCCGTCAAGGGAGAATCCGCGTGGGTACAGTACCGGTAGTTGAAATACGGGTGAGGGTTCAACTGACTCCAGGAAAGAAGTGTCGGGAAATAGGAGTATGCATGATATACGCATCTAAGGGAAGAAGTATTCAGAAATACGAGTCTTGAGTTTGTATGGGCACTCGGACAATCGCAGGGGTTTTACCATATACCGGTAGTCTTTGAATCACTGCTTTCAGATATTCCTTGCCTGGGACGAGTATGTTGAAAAATGAGTCTGTATCCCAAATTCGCAACTCGTATTTCCAGAACCTTGTTGCCGGGTACAGGCAATCGTAGTCAGAAGGACTTGGAGTCACTTCTGAAAGTAAAAGATTTGGGGTCAGTATTCCGTCATAACCATGAGGTTTAAGGACAACTAAAGTGCAGAGGTGAAGATATAAAGGTAAATAGAAGGAAGAACAAGAGAGAAGAAGCCATTGCTGGCCGGGTATAATCATTGCGTGTGAAGAAGATATTTTCTTGATTTCTATATTTCAAAATCTGACTCGGATTCAATTCTATATCGATACCATGAGAGCCGTACCTGTTCAGAAGAAATTCAAAAAAGGAATGCGAATTACGAAGGTTCGGCCTGGGCCTAAAGCGAAGCCAATCAGCCAGCGCACGCTTCGAGAAGCCGATATGAGACCAATAGTACGGCAAGAGATCTCCTGGAGCCACCGACAGCGTCTTCGCATATTAGTGTTCCTTTCACAGCACCAAATACCGACTGGGGATGAGCTCAATCCCTACCGGAATCCAACTCAGCGGGAGGCATCCGAGCTCTTCAGGGTGCCTCAGAAAACCATTAGTAACTGGATACGAAGGGAGGGAGAAATAGAAAAGTGGGGAAATGGAATGCGGGAAAGGTCAGTCCGGGCGACTGATATTGCTACTGTGTGCTGGCCAGAGCTAGAATCACAGCTATATAAGCTGTTTCTGGAGCGGCGGGAGAAGGGCCAAGCTATTCGCCGGAGTTGGTTTCGGATCAACGCAATGTTTCTCTTTCGGCAGCTATATGAGGGAGAAGCGAGCAGATCAGATTTTGGGGAAGGAAGTGTGGGGGAGATTTTTAGGTTTAGTAACGGATGGTTCCATCGATTTCTCGCCCGGTATCGAATTAGTTTGCGCAGCATAACGAAGAAAGCCCAAGCCATACCTTCAGAATATAGAAATCTGGTACTCTCATGGCTTCGATTTAACAGACGCAACTCTCAACCTGAACGAAGTTCAAGCTCCCATTGGTCAATTGTGATGAGCCCAACTCCTTGTATTGGACGATTTTACCAGAGCAATATATGCAACTTGGACGAAACGCCAATACCATTCGAATATCTGGATGGTGCAACATACGAATCTTCTGGGTCTAAAACAGTTTGGGTAAAATCTACACGATCAGGATGGGATAAAAGGCAGGCAAGCCTTGTACTCTGTGTTTTTGCAGATGGGGTGCCCCGGATACCACCAATGGTTATTTTTCATGGAACGGGCAAGAGACTAGGCGATGAATTTGATCACTATCACCCCGGAGTGTTAATTGAGTTTAACGAGAAAGCGTATATGAACGATCAGTTATTTCTACACTATATTACGGACCACCTTATTCCTGCCCTTGAAGGCCGACCTACCCTATTTGCACTTGATCTTATGGGATCCCATAAGACTCCGGCGGTTCTGGATACTCTTCGCCAGCATCAAATCATCCCAAGTCTGATCCCTGGAGGTTGTACCAGCTTGGTACAACCTCTGGATGTTTCGATCAACAAACCTATGAAAGATATGATAAGGGATCTCACCGATCAGGCTATCCTAGACTGTGAGGAGGTGGAGGAAATTGAGAAATGGACCATAAGGCAACGGCGAATTCTCACAACCTGGTGTATTGGTGATGCATTTTATAAGTTCCATTCTGAAAAGAGTGATATTGTATCGCGCTCATTCAGAAAGGTCGGCTTGTCACTTCCCCCGGATGGCAGCTGTGATGATGAGCTTGATATTAAAGGCTTTGGTGGGCTGGAAATAGGGGATTGGCGCGAGACCGGTATGGAGGAGATTGATATCCACGCTGATATTGAACCCAGCAATGATGATCATGAGGCAATCGAATTTGTAGCTGACGGGGACGAGCCTAGTATATAGACATCTAATTTGCTGTATTTCTAACGTCTTTTTTATTTTATCTTCACCACGAGGTTGTTCAACGACGTTCCACTTCCTCTGTCGATCACCTGTGCATGGGCCAGCCAAGGCCGCCACCGGAGATATTATCCTTGTACGGAGATAGCCAATTTGGCGAGAAGATGCGGTAGTCTCACTTTTTTTTGAGTGGTATATTTCTCGGTCAGTGGTATCCGAAAGGTAGGGCGCTAATTGCATGGTATTCAAAAGGTTTTCTCCATCTTGGCACTTGCCTGAACCCCCTGTTGTCTACAACCAGCTATCAGGGATACCAACTATCCCTGCCTAAAATGCCTCGCCCCTGTTCTTGGTATTTCACCTTCCCTCATTTATCACCGTTGCTGTGGTTACAGCATTTTCTGCAGGGATTCTCAGATTTGCTGGATCCCTCTATTGCACAGTATTGTAGGGTGCCATACCAGTAGCCTGGGTAGCTTCGGTTGTATGGTGATTCTTTGGGACGCCGGTAGATATTTAAATTGGATTATTTGTGGTACGGTTGGGGCTTTATTGACTGAGTTTTTTGGAGTATGATACCATGCTTGCTGAGAACCGGAGCCATAATACATGCTGCATTTCCTGCTGCGATTATATTAACCCGATGTCTGGATGGGCGGTTTTGACCTTGGCTGCCTACTTTTACAGTGCTATCATAGTATCATACAGGTATGCCTCTCCCGCCGGCACCCGGGCACTATGCTTGCCACCCTCACAAGCAAATGACTTCCCCGGGCACCATCCACAACTCAACAACCAAGCAAGCAAGCAGGAACAACCTTTTTCGTGTAGAACAGCAATATCCGGCCGAGATTTCGAGATCTATATTATCATACTTCCTCCCCAAGGTTTCAAATTACCCTCTTCGATTGCCTTTTTTTTCTTTCTCTTTACACGAGCAATGACACAGATCTTGTATAACAGACCTTTTACAGCGCTGTGCTGTGCTGTACCTCTCTCCCTCGTGAGTAAGTAAGCACCGAAGTCTGGCCACTTGTAGCTTATCACGAGCGATTGAATACTGTCAACACTGTTGGTAACGATTAGCTTACCCTACCGTATTATTATTACCACTTGCTCCGGGGAAGAATGAACGTTTTTTTACGTTATTTCGATTTGAACGAGGATCTCTCTCTTCTTTTTTTTGTTTGCGGTGAGGAGCCCCACTTTTGTTTTTGGGGCTTTTAGGGTAACCCCACGGGTTTTGGTTTTTGAAAAATAAGTTTTGGAGGCGGTAGATAGCATGCTTACCGTACCGTACATATCATTGTAGGATTTTTTTTTTTTGTGCATGTGTGCTTTTTTGGATGGTGGGATGATGTGATGCTGTGATTGGGTCGTTTTTTTTTTTGAGGCATGGCAGGCCGTTAAGTTAACTTACTCGGGACTGTCCCGTATCTGGATTCTGGAAGGGGAGGGCGTGAGAGAATGAGTTTCTTTAGCGGGGCTCTTCCATCTCTGGGCCTTTCTTGCCTTGCTCGCTCGAGGAGTACTGGACCGTGGTGGGTTCGAGTAGCCTGGGTTTATTTGGACTAGTTTGGTTATTGTAAGGTCAATTGATGTAACTGAATCTTTCACACTGTGTTTATCATGTTTTTCTTCTCTCTGTGCCTCGGCGCACCGGTGGTAGAAGTGAGCTACTCGGCACGGATTATTGAAAGAGGGGTTAAAACTCGACCCATCCGGGGAGTGCCAAAAAGTCATGGTGGGTTTTTTTTCTTTCCTGTGGGGTCCGTTTTTTTCGTTGGTGGGGTTTATTCCAGTGGAGATGTGCGACAACGAGCCCCTCACATCTCCTCTTATCCTCTTCCTTCACTCCTCCGTTGCCTTGTTCACTAGGGTGGGAGGGCTTGGGGCGGGGGCTCCCGGGGTACGGTAGTATGATAGTGGTGGTTGCTTGATTGGGCAGATGGGTACGCCCAGAAATTCGGCACCGGTGGCCGGGGTCGGAGGATATAAAAGACTTCCCTCTTTCTCCCCCGGCCTTGCTCTGTTTGTTCCCTCCTCCTCTCTCCTTCTCTTCTCTCTTCCCCACCGATTCGTGTCTGTCCTCCATCTGTCCATTCAACTCAATTAAATATCGGAAGCCTACTCTATCAAGTAGTTATCTTCATCAATCAATTCATCCAACATGTCTCTCCCAGCAACTATGAAGGCTCTCCGGTGAGTTTCTTGGATGACTTACCCCGCTTTATTGTGGATGGCTATTGACTATTGCTGGTAGCTACGACAAACCAGAGTCGTATGCCGTTGTTGAGGTTCCGCTGCCCACCCTTCGTGATAACGATGTTTTGGTATGTGTTTCCTACCCCACTTATAGTTTTTTTTCTCCGTGGGAATTGAGAAACTAATTGAGGGAACGATAGATCAAAGTCAAGGCTTGCGGTGTCTGTGGAACTGTGAGTGATTTCTATTGATGGCGGTAGTAGTAGTGGCGGCGGGTCGTGTACTGATGGGGATGGGACGGAATGGTAGGATCTGCATATTCACGAGGGTGAATTTATCGCAAAGGTAATTTGAGAATCCATCCCCAAGCCTCCCCTCGATGGGGGGAGGTTCCCTTTATATACTTATGCGGTGGTGGATGGTTGGGCACCCTTATGGGTAGTGCCATGGCACCTTTGTGGACACTTTTTCCGTGATCTTGGGCTAACGTGATGCAATTTCTTCCCTGCAGTTCCCATTGATTCCTGGTATTTATCTTTCCTATTACTACCTGAATTGGATGTTGGTTAGGGATGGGCTGACGATTGACTGATTAATCGATAGGGCACGAAACTGTTGGTGTTGTTGCTGCCGTCGGGAAAGACGTCAAGGGGTTCACAGTTGGTGAGCGTGTATGCGCTGATAACTCGGAGCTCTGCAATGAGTGCTTCTACTGCCGTCGTGGACAGCTCTTGCTGTGCGAGAAATTCGAGGCTCATGGTGTCACTAGTTAGTACCCTTTGCCTTCCGTCCCATCACAGGCCGGACGTGTAGCAGGTTCTAACAATTGGTGTTTTTAAAAGTGGATGGTGGTTTCGCCGAGTACTGCGCATACCCCGCTGGGAAAGTGTTCAAGATTCACAACCTCAGCGATGTTGATGCTACCCTTCTCGAGCCCGCTTCGTGTGCTGCTCACGGTCTGGAGAAGATTGCTCCTAAGATTGGCTCTTCCGTGCTCATGTTCGGTGCTGGCCCCACTGGTCTCTGTCTTGCTCAGCTCCTCCGTCACAATGGCGCCTCGCACGTCGTTATTGCTGCCCCAGAGGGCTTGAAAATGGATTTGGCTAAGAAGCTCGACTGTGCCGACATCTATATTCCTCTTTCCAGGACCAACCCCCAGGCGCAGTTCGAACAGATCAAGAGCGATAACCCTTACGGATTTGACATTGTTGTTGAGGTTTGTTCTGCACCAATCGATCACTTGTGTCGAACAACTACTGATGGGTTATATGTAGGCTACCGGCTCTCCCAAGATCCTCGAGGACGCCATCCATTACGTCCGCCGCGGTGGTAAGCTCGTCGTCTATGGTGTCTACAGCGACGCAGCCCGTGTCTCGTGGCCCCCAAGTAAGATTTTCGGAGATGAAATCACTATCATTGGCTCCTTCTCCGAGACCTACATGTTCCCTGCCACCATCGGCTACCTTGATACTGGGAAGGTCAGGGTTGAAGGCATCGTGAATAAGACTTACAAACTAGAGCAATGGGGCGAGTGTCTGGAGGCTATGAGGAACAAGTCTGCCATCAAGGCTGCTATTGTCTTTGAATAGATTCAGTTTGTCTCTTTTTCTTCGGGGGTTTTTTATTACTATTTTTTCATGGAATGCTCTGCGAATACTTGGGTTGTCTATTTGACAATGGGTAAATCGGATGGATGGGCGGAGGGAATCTTTTGTTATTTGTACCGTAGGTGGTTCTAATAGCCTAAGTACTCTCGTAGAGTCTTCCAATAAAAAAATAAAATGGGGTCAACGTTTTGTGTGCGTTTTAGTGTTTGCTCGCCTATTGGGGCTCTTTTTTTTTGCGTAGTGATGGAGCGAATGGATAAGATGGATTGGGGGTGGGGTAATTAAATGTCTTGGGTGTGCTTTATTTACTAACCTATTAGTATTAGGACATGCGGGACCCTGTTAATGGGTGTGGTTATTAGTACCGGTACTCGTTTGATGTGCTATATTCCACGGCACAGAGCCCCATATGCAGGTTTGGGCAATACAATTGGTTGAGCTTTAGTCATATTGGTAATCGTTGCTCGTATTTGAGCAGATGGCTCGCTAAGCTGTGGGGTAACTTACTGGTACTCTCTTGCTTCTTGCTCTCTTTCTGGTAAAGCAATCGTTGCATACTATACTGTACTCTACAAGGCATAATAATCTTAAGAGTGTGTCTTTCGTAGCCCGAGCTGCGTTGGGATGGGACGATAGTATAATCTTCTGGGTGGTTCGGTCGATTTTGCGTCCATGTTATCTGGCGTTGGTATTGGAATAACGTGATAGGGCTTAGGTCATTGCTCTAGTACAGTATCAGGGCACTCCTTTCTTGGAGGGGGAGGTTGGTAACTTAATCGGTAGGCCATAATAGAGATGAGCCAGCAGTGGTGACTTGCTCAGTTTCTGGTATATCAGTTTGGCATTATCGTGGAGTTGGCTGTGCAAGAGGAAAGAATTGAAAAAGAGAGTGTTTGTGCTGTACTAAATAGAGTACAGTACAGTGCTCGTATCTCCTCACCAAGAATCGGCCACCTATAATATTTTGGAATAGCCATTGCGGACCCGCCAAAATAGCCTGGAATCCTATTTATCTTCCTAGAAGAGAGCTTTCAGTCCGCTACCCCTACCTGAGTATATATTGGGAGTAAAAACGGGGAGGGATGGGGGGGGGGGGGGGGGGGGCCCCGGTCACGGATCTTTTATTAAAATTATTTCTTTTTCCCTTCCTCCCTCAGCACCCCGGGACTGCCCGAGATCTCCGGCTTAAGCATGGGAGCTTATTATAAACCTCCTCCTCGAAGAAGGTTTGTGATAAATGAAAAGGCTCGTATGGAGTAGCCGGCGGATGGATAATGAATTCTTGGGGGAGGCATAGACTACCCGTTCTCATCGGGCATGGGCGCCTGGTACCTGAACTGGGGGCCTTTCTGACAGCTCGAATAATTATACTGGGGATCTTTTGTGTTGGGTCGTGGTGGCAAGGGGATTCTGATAGTGTGCCGATTCTCAGTGCGGGGATGTGTTGGTTGAGCGATGTTTGCTAGGTTAGGTTAGAGTGGGGCGGTGAGGTGGTTGGAGCGAGTGAGTGAGTGGGAAAAATGTAGTGGTATTGCTAATTTACTTGTGCAGGGGGACGGGTGGGTAGGAGGTGTCTAATAGAGGCAGTGGAATAATATTGGACTTTTGTTGTTCTCGGATTATGAGAAGTATTCGCAAACCCCCTTGGTTGAAATTTTTGTCAAGTCTTTTTGTTTTCGAGTTTGGAAGACTTTTGGTATACATAGTTTCCTTCTCTCGCTGCTGGTGCTGCCGAGGGCAAGCCGAACGCCTACGGTCGAAATTCTTGTGAAAGTGTCCGTCTTCGGTTTGGCTACCGGCACACAAATCTTGAAGATCCGCCAGGGGATTGGCAGGTCGAAGAGCGCTTTTGGCTCTCTAATTGTTCCTACATTTACTCGCTCACTGACCGAGGGGCCTGGTTCCCTCTGCTCTTCGTTGGAAAATATTGTTGGACGTAGTTTTATCCGCCGTACAGGAGTAGTTCTTCTTTTACTCTTGTTTGCTTCCTTAGTCTTCCTTTTGCTTTCTCAATTTTCTAAGCTGCGCATTGTTGAACTTATACTTTCGGATATGTACTCTCTATCTTCTTGAGTACGACAGTACTTCCTAGTTCATACTAGTTTCACTTCAATGCCGTCAGAGTTTAAGCTCCATTCATCTGTTTTGGATCTTTTCATTTATTTCGCTGCTCAATCAGTCAATCATAGATGTAACTCTATGCGCATTAGATTTTTCTTTCATCTTCCTTTGTTTTCTTGAAGTGGATGTGTTCTTGTTGCGCAGCATAAATAGCACGCTCTCCGCTTCCTTAGAAAAATCAAGCTTCTTTTCTGGTCCCGGGGAACACATAGATCAACAAATATGACGAGTGAGGATCTGTGATTAGACTATTGACAGACTACTATAATGAATTAGAGGATAATATTATTATAATATGAAAGCAGGGGTCAGAATTCCCGGATTTCCAAGGGCCTTACCACCCAGCCATTTGCCGCTTGCCCAAATTCACATGGGCGCATAAATCTGAGTAGGGAGGAGTCTGTGGAGTGGAGTGTCACGGTGTGATTGTAGCCCACGGTTATGCGCACTAGCGTCGACTCCCGTCCATCACAAGAGCTTATCCTTCATTTGTTCTCGATATTTGGGTAATAGGTCTGCGGGACTTGGGAGTGGTCTTGTCACCAAGGTGTGCTGCCGGGGGTGCAGTTTGCGCAGGCTTCTTTCTATTGTGAATCACCGGCTCTTTGATTGATAGTAGAATCTGGACATCCCAAGAAAATCAACTACATCTCTGGAATTCATCACGTCTCGCATAAGGGACAAACACGAATAATCGAGAGGACGGAGAACGAAGTAGGAGCTGGGCGCGCATTGAAGAAGTGAGCAAGAAGAGAAGGGAAGGGAAGAAGAAGCGTTAGGAATGGAAGAGAAGTGAAGCGGAGGAAATGGAGAGAACAGACATAAAGAGTCAGGGGAGGTTGGACAGGGAGAGAAGAGACGCAGCGAATGCTATCGTGGGGAAAGAGAGTCTAGGAAAGGAAGAAGTTAGAATGTAAAAGTTTTCTGAGTTATGTATTTAAGGACACTAGTTTCCCTCCTGAGTGCGACGATAGAATCAAGATCAAGACTTTCTCCTCCGTTATTTTATCCCCCTTCCACACAGATAATCTTTCGTTTTACTTTACTTTCGTATTAGGCTCATGTGCTTGCCCGATGGGGTTTTTCTTACCACCCTGTCGGAGTATAATATCATAATATTATACTGTGGGGGAGCTTGGGTCTGCTTAGTTATAAGCGATAAGTTGTGTCTTTATGTACCACATCTAATATAGAAATCATTGAACGAGGGGGAAACTGCGCTGGTTTCTATCTATTCACCTGACTAGTGCGAATGAGCCAATCGCTACTCATAGTGTCTCAGGTGTGCTAATGGAAGATTGGAAAACTATTTCTGCTGATCTAGCAAATCTAAGGGCAAGGTTTATATTTCTCGAGTTTCGGAGATGCACGCGAATAGAATTAACAACGCTTGAAAAACCACCTCCCGGTAAGCGCCGATGGGGACTACGGGGTGATGCCGGGGGTAATACCATCTCAGGCTCAAAATATCTATGGTCGGTTGTGATGTTTATGGTGGTACTAGGAAAGCCTACGCGTGGTCCCTCAGGTATAGGAGGGAGAAGTCTATATGCAATTTATCTATCTATCTGTCTATCGATCTATCAATCTATGGCTAGCTAGGGAAAACACGGAGATGAATACAAAGAGAGGAGTTGGGGAGATTGTGTAACGAGGAGTGTATTCGGTCAGGGAATGGTAGTGAAGATAAACGATGCAAGTTAACAAATGAAGTAACCTTCCCGGATGCTGTACGCTAGACACAAGGAGAAGAAATTCGTGAGACCTCGTGGGCAAGCGTTAACAAATACCAGTAGGTTTCAGAGTGGACTGCCGACATACATGGGGGATTCCCGCAGATGAGGGCGGGGGGAACTGTCTGGATCATGTTGTGGGGCTGGTGCAAAGAAGTGGGGGGGGGGGGGAAGATGGAGATATGGTGGCCATAACAGCGTATGCTAGGCTTTCTGAGGGTGAGGAAGGCTGGTGTTGGAAAAGAAGGAATATTGCGCGATTTGAACGTAATCAATTGAGTGTCCCGGGGCTCGCCCTCGGCTCGGGTCTTTCATGGCAGATGAGGTCGCTGTGCATCTGAGCTTCCCACAGACCCCCGAGCTTGTAGTAACTTCACTACTCCTTCATGCCCCCTCCCGGCAGCATAAGAGAGTGGCGTGCCGCCGTGTTTATCCAACCTGTTGGGGTCGACACCTTCTTGTTCTAGCAATAGCTTTGCTACTCGTTCATGTCCATTGACAGCAGCACACCCGAGGGGTGTTCGATCATCTATATCGGGGCGATTGGGGTCGACATCTTCCCGTCCCAGCAATAGCTTGACCACTCCTTCATGTCCCTCGACAGCAGCACACCTGAGTGGTGTTTGATTATACTTATCTGGGCGATTGGGGTCGACATCTTCTCGTCCCAGAAATAGCTTGACGACTCCTTCATGCCCCTTGACAGCGGCACACCCGAGTGGCGTTCGATCATCCACATCTGGGCGATTGGGGTCGACATCTTCCCGTCCTAGCAATAGTTTGACCACTCCTTCATGTCCCTTGAAAGCAGCGAACCCGAGTGGCGTTCGATCATCCACATCTGGGCGATTGGGGTCGACATCTTCCCGTCCTAGCAATAGCTTGACCACTCCTTCATGTCCCTTGAAAGCAGCGAACCCGAGTGGCGTTCGATCATTCTCATCTGGGTGATTGGGGTCGACATCTTCCCGTCCCAGCAATAGCTTGGCCACTCCTTCATGTCCCTCGACAGCAGCACACCAGAGTGGTGTTTGATTATACTTATCTGGGCGATTGGGGTCGACATCTTCCCGTCCCAGAAATAGCTTGACCACTCCTTCCTGTCCCTCCAAGGCAGCCCATCCGAGCGGCGTTCGATCGTGCTTATCAGCGCGATTGGGGTCGACATCTTCTCGTCCCAGAAATAGCTTGACCACTCCTTCGTGCCCCTCCAAGGCAGCCCATCCGAGCGGCGTTCGATCGTGCTTATCAGCGCGATTAGGGTCGATATCTTCCCGCCCCAGCAGTAGTTTCGCCGCTCCTGCGTGCCCGTTTCTTGCCACCCACGAAAGTGGTGTACCACCTGTGCAATCTTGTTGGTTGATGTCGCAGCCTTCAGCATGTATCATTGGAGCCACAAGTTCAACAATCCCGAAGAATGATGCTCCATGCAGTCCGGAGAAGTGCGAATAAGCATTGATATATCCGGCATAGTTGGGATGCACAACCTGCTCTAAAAGTGATCCGGCAGCCACGTGGTCTTGGTACTGGCCTAAGAGCTCCAGCGCAAGGGTCCTCGCATGGTCTGAGAGCTCCCTTCCTGCATGTGTTCCCCAGTATCTCGAGGAGTATTTCAGGAATGGCACGCTTTGATGGTCTGGAAGAGAGTGAGATGTGAGATTCTTGACCTGTTGTGAATTCAGGTAGGTCAAGCATGTTTCTGCGAGCATCGAGTGAGGTTTATTGAAGAGTCCTGGATGGCCGCAAAGGTGCTCTTGGACGGTATAGTGGATTAACCGTACAATCGAAGCTTCCTTATCGACCGTGATTAAGCCTTGGCAGCAATGTAGCAAAGTATCTATCGAAGGAATATTTTCGGGATCGAAATCTGTTGTCCCTATCTCCACTGCCAGAGCATGGCACAACTCATCCACCAGTAGGGGCCGTTCCGAATGGCAGACCCATGTGAGAGTGGCCATTGCAAGTTTTGTCTTTTCTTCGTCCTGAGCTTTTATACGCTCTAGCGTCGCACCGTAGGCATCCCCTAACCCAGCACCATCTTTTACTGACTCGAGTGCTTTCTTCCTCCGAGCAATGGTGGTCCCTCGCAGGATTGCTTTGATATGGAGAGAAGCAAGTAAGAATCTAGATTTAAATGTCAGCCACTAACTCAGAGTAGCTTTTCACTTCCACTCGATTCTACATACGTCTCTGAGCTCATTTCGGGAATGGTCCTCATAATCTCGGCCTCCAATGTGCTGCTCATTATCTCTGGGGCAGTGTCAGTGTTGAGTTTATCGCGCAGATATCTAATGACACCATCTTCCGTCGGCTGTATCGATATAAAAGCTGCCGCTCCATCTAACCTCTTCTCCACTTCACTCCGTACCTGCGGCCTTCCGGTCATAAATACGCGGACATCCGGTGACCCCTGCATAATCTGTCGCAATGATTCGAGAACTACCATTCGATGCTCCGGTGCACATTCGTCAAGTGCATCCACACATATAAACATGCGCTTTGTGGCTGTAATAGTCTGGAACATCTTCAAAATCCCTGCGACTTGTAGCCCTCTGCCCCCAATACCCTTTCTCCGCTTTCGGAAACTCTGGACGACCGATTCGGGAATTCTTTCCAGTCTGCTGACACGCTGTCTCAGCAGAGAGCCGAGCATATTCACGGGTGACTGCTCATTCCGGGCAGCAAAGTCGAAGTAAAAGCACATGACGGTAGTATCTTCCTCCTCCTCGGCCTCATTGCATAACTTGTCGATCACTAGCGAACTATTATCGCAACCTATCAGTAATACCATTCCTCGATTTCCTGCAATGATGAATCCTCTCTTACATGATGTAGCTCTTTCCCACCCCTGGATTGCCGTCGCAGAATAAGGTCGCATGGTTGGGTTCATCATCCTTGGTGGGATTATGCCATCGTCTAAATTCCTTGGTTTCCAGAAGCCAGGCTCCTATACCGTCTATCCGCTGGGCTCCGATGTCTTGATGCCGTATCCATGGCTCTAATGGGGATAGCCACGCTAGTATTTTAGACTCGTCATCGGGGGCAGAGTAGTTGAAGTTATTTGTGGTGTTGAAACTGTTGTCATTGTTGCTGAGAAATTGTGACATTTCTTGATTTCTGCGGGTTTGGATGATGAGAGGAGAGTGTCCGTAGACCTGGGGTCTGTTAAGGCAATTTCTCGAGTATCGTACTTCAAGTTGAGGGGAAGCGGGGTACCTCACACCTGACTGACAACCCACCGATCACTGGATCAGAAATTTGTTACACAAACGTTCAAGGACTGGTGGTAGAAATACGGTAGTGAGCAGGTCCGCATTTATAATAACAGCGTTATGTTGGGCCATAAGTTACCAGTAATACTCCACGCCTTTTGTTTGATACATTCCAAAGCAGTATAAAATTCGAGAAACCGATACTAGTATGATAGCACTGTTCAAAGCTATTTTCAATATCTACCCGCGAAGCCATAGATTATTGGTTGGGGGTTATGGGCCACTCCAGCATCCCACATCTCCGAATCGCTGGGCGCCAACCAAAGTTGTCTGGAGTAGTGGGGAAGCTTAAGACAAAGCTACATTTTTTGGCCAGCTATCAATGATGCGAGGTCCTAAAGTTATCAAGGGACTACAAGCATTTGCAGTGTGTACTGTACTTTTGGGCGTGAAAGCCGAGCGGCAGAGATGTCACGGGAACACATATTAGTAGGGCGCTAGTGGGGGATGGAATGAATCTCGATGCGCTAAGGTTGTGGCCCCGAAAAGCTCATTGGAGAAATAGCCAATGCCTTTCACAGCGAGCACCAGCCCTGTGAGGGCAACCGCCATTCCAACTATCATACAACATCAGCAGCGACAACAGCGCTATTCGCCTCCTCTCTCTGCCGCGAGGAGTTCGGGAGACTCCACAATCGTGACCGCTCCTAAATCTCAGGCCTGCGGCACATAGTAGTTTTGATAGCACAACATTAACCTCCGCATACCGTACCTACCCAATCGCCACCAAGACCTCCATTCCCTCGCTCCACTACCTCCCCGCCAACCCACTCCACCAACACTGGACACCGCCAGCGCATTTGTAGGTGAGCGCAGTCTCTGCTTCGAATTGAGTGCTCTCCTCTCTATATTCTGCCAGCGACCGACTACCCTAACTCTGTACCCTCCGTAATCCTCCTCTGCCCCCTCTTCCCCTCTCCCTAACACTACCCCTAGCCGTACCCGAAAGCTACCCGGAACAAGGATGACCGTACAAGATGGCGGCGACGAGCGCTGTGCAGCTCTAACGTTTATGTGGAATATCGTTCCGACAGAAGCTAAAGTCGCCGGCGACGAGCACAAGGGGGCTGTGTGCGCATGGGTAACATATGTCCTCCATCACCCGGAACGGGCGAAGACAGTCTTGCGTGGAAGTGCCCGATGGATGGCTCCGTCCTCGGGGCGGAGTTTGCGCGCACGCACGCTAGGGCCCTCCGGCTGTCAGTAACCACAAGATTTAATGTTGGAAGGATTTTTGTATACCACTACGGTACCGAGCACCACGTTGCTACGCTCAATCGTGGCGAGGGGAAGGAGGGATTGAGGAAGGTGCCGATACGGAAGTATATCCCTGAAAGGATCTCGCTCAAAGGGGGTGGGAAGGAGGGTTGAATGGATGAATTTGGAATTTAGGCCTTCTGGGCTCAGGGGATTTATGTGTGCTGGCGATGCTCCCCTGGCAGGTGCAGTAGATCGAGAGTGTTGCTGGAGCAGCCGTACTCGAGTACTCGTAATTTTCTGACGTTTGCGAACGCAACTGTTATTGCATATGGGCAGAAAACCGGCCAGAGCCTCAGGATTCTGCTAGCCGTGTTTGCAAAGGTCAGAAAATTGCGAGTAGAGATGGCCAGACGCGGTGCAGTGTTATGGGCGGTGCCAAGGCATGCATCGCAAACATTAGGTAGCGCTAGGGCCGAGGAGTTTGTTGATGAGATGGACTAGGAGTGAGAGACAATTTGATCAGGGGATCAGTGAAGGGAAGAGTGGGTGGGAGTAATGTACTCGGGTACTTGTATAGACGTGGGTGATCAGACAGGCAGGGATCAGTACACCTACGGGGATACATAGATCTTTAATCCCTGTCCGTCCGATCACCCACGTCCATACCCGAGTACCGGTACTCGTATCATACATGTATTGCTAATCTACCGGTGGAGCGAGGGGGGTTAGGAGGAATCTGGTAGGTGGAGCCTAAAGAAAGCACGAAAGAAGGAAAGAACAAAAGTGCAATCGCAATAGGCTCTAAGCGGAGCGGAATATGAAAGAACGGTAGACCAGTTCACTACTATCTCCGCTAGCTAAAGACAGGGTAGCAGATGTATTAATATGATATCTCCAGCTAACTAACAACACCGCAAAACTCCCAAAACTCAAAAAAATCAAGAGAAGCGCATTAAGCTAACAAATCCTTAACCTTAGCGACCACAACCAATCTAGAACCATCCTAACATCTCGTGAGCCTCCGTGATCCCTAAACCCTAAGCCCTGCCAGGGCGCCAATTCCCGCATGCCTAGGGGCAAGGGGCATGGAAGAAGTATCATGAGACCAAATGCCGGATACCTAATGCCCAATGAGAATAGGTATCAACAAAACCAGAAACCGGCACCCGATGCCTAGCGACATAAGATGCAAAATCAACAACTCACTGCCAGATGCTTAAATTCTGTGCACTACAAATCTACATGCCCTATAGCCGGATATCTCCTAGCTGTATTACACACCTGCCTATCCGCATACCCCCATATCTGTGCAACTGCATATCGGCATAGCCACCAAGCCACACAACCGCCTAACCACATGCCCTATGGGCAATCCAAAATATTTGGCCTTTCGCTCCTAAATCATCAGACGGATCCAGAGCCCCCAGGGATGTTGAAGGAGCTTTATGCAAAGGGGTTTTTTTTTCGAGTTTGGAAAGACTCGTGTGTAGAATTCCTTTGTTGCTATACAAGCCTTGAAGGCCGACCAGAAACCTGCCACTTAGAGAAGGTTCTTTCCTTTTGTGTTCATACATTTATTGGCGGGATTTCGGCTTTTTCATTCTTTTTCATATTGTTGGAACAATGGCTTCAATGTGACGAAAGTATTTCTGCCAGTGGCGGGCAATAGTGCCAGTGGAACCTAGACACTAGTTGGCCCTGTATATAGATACCTCTTGTGGGTATAAATACTGTGGGCCGGTACTCAAGCATCAATGTACAAGAGACATCGGTCAATTCTTGCTCTTCCTCTACAAACTAGATCATTCTTTCAGTGGACCCGTCCTTACTTTCGCCTCGCTCTCTTTCTCGTGCACCCAAATTCCGACACATATTGTGAAGATATCACGAATGATTATCTATGATTGCGCTGCTGAGAAACACGATCAAAATGTTGCATAAAAGTTTAACCAGAGTACAATACCCCCCCGCATATAAGAACCTTACTACCCACCTACGATTCTTAGGCACGGATTCACGTCGGCGCATTGATCTGAGAGAGAAGAGTATAGAGAGTATCACTAGGTACTCATCGCCGAGGTAGTCCACACTAGGTCTCGTCCCAGCCATCACAAGAGCTTGCCATACATCTATTCTCAATATTTCAATAGCTGGTCTCCCGAACTTGGGAATGCTCGTGTAGCTGAGGTGTGCTATGGGAAAGAGGGGGGTGTGACCACTAGGGTTCCTTCGTATCCGTGTTTAAGTATCATACTAGGATGGGAGGCTTTGTACCCCCTAACTGAGTATCATACCCCGGGGGGAGAGCTTAGGTTACATATGATAAGCTGCGTTTTTTCCCACACTTGATCCGCAACTCATTAAACTAGGAGAAACTGCTCTAATTCCGATCTATTCACCCTATTATCACCTGCAGTGTTGATAGTGCCGAATTTCCCTACATGGTGCTAAAGAGGCACTAGCAAGATTAGCGTATTTCTTTGATTGGTGGATTCGATCTCATAACGGTGTAAAGCTATCACATCACTCGGGATATTTGTTAGTAAATCTCAACAGGTGCATTACCTCAAAACTACGGCTAACATCGCTCTCATATCAGGTTTAGTGCTCCTGTTAATGGAAAAAGATCGGCATCATGACTTGACCTGAAATGCTTTTGATATCACTCGATTGACATATCTGGAAAAGTGGGGAGCTATCATAGTTCCCTAGTTTGCATTTTAGCGTGATGTAGGGAAATTCGGCACTATCAACACTGCAGGGGATACGAATGCGAATCAAGCGATTGCTTGCTTATAGTAGCTCGGGTGTATTAGCAAAGAATTGGAAAACTATTTTTGCTGATCTAACAGATCTGAGGGCAAAGATTATCTTTCTCGAGTTTCTGAGATGCACGCGAATACAATTAACGACGCTTAAAAAACTACCTCCCATTAAACACCGATGGGGACTACGGGGTGATACCGGGGATAACGCAATCTCGGGATCAAAATGCCTAGAGTCGGTTCTCGTGTGTATCGTGGTTATAGGAACGCCTACGCTAGGTACTCAGGTATCAGAGGGAGAACTCTATGTGCAGTTTATCTATCTGTCCATCTATCAATCTATCGCTAGCTAGAGAAAACGAGGAGGAAATGAATATATAAAGGGGAATTAGAAAAGGAGGAGGAATTGTAATGGGGAATGTTTCGGTCGAGGAATTATAGTGAAGATAAATGATGTAAATTAACAAATAAGATAACCCCCGGACGCTGTACGCTAAACACAAAGAACAGGAACTCGTGTGCCTTCATGAGCAAGCGTTAGCAAATATCGGTAAGTTTCAGAGGGGAATGAAGACATACATGTGGGATTCCCGCGGCTGAGGGCGGCGGGAACTTCCTAGATCATGCTGCAGGACTAGTGCAAAGGATGTGGAGGGGAAAGAATGGAGATGTGGTAGCTATAACAGCGTATGCTAGGGTTTCCAGAGGTGAAAAAGGGTAGTGTTGGAAAAGAAGGTATATTGCGCGATTTGAACGTAATCAATTGAGTGTTCCGGGGCTCGGTCTCAGTTCAGGTCTTTCATGACAGATGAGGTCGCTGTGCATCTGAGCTTCCCACAGACCTCCGAGCTTGTAGTAACTTCGCTAGTCCTTCATGCCCCATCCAGGCGGCATAAGAGAGTGGCGTGCCGCCGTGTTTATCCAACCTGTTGGGGTCGACACCCCCCCGTTCCAGCAATAGCTTTACGACTCGTTCATGTCCACCAACAGCAGCACACGCGAGGGGTGTTCGGTCATCTATATCGGGGCGATTGGGGTCAATATCTTCCCGTCCCAGAAGTAGCTTGACAACTCCTCCATATCCCTTGAAAGCGGCACACCCGAGTGGCGTTCGATCATCCACATCTGGGTGATTGGGGTCGACATCTTTCCGTCCCAGCAATAGCTTGACCACTCCTTCATGTCCCTCGACAGCAGCACACCCGAGTGGCGTTCGATCATCCTCATCTGGGCGATTGGGGTCGACATCTTCTCGTCCCAGTAATAGCTTGACCACTCCTTCATGTCCCTTGAAAGCAGCACACCCGAGTGGCGTTCGATCATTCGCATCTGGGTGATTGGGGTCGATATCTTCCCGTCCTAGCAATAGCTTGACCACTCCTTCATGTCCCTCGACAACAGCACACCCGAGTGGCATTCGATTATTCTTATCTGGGCGATTGGAGTCGATATCTTTCCGTCCTAGCAATAGCTTGACCACTCCTTCATGTCCCTCGACAGCAGCACACCTGAGTGGCGTTCGATTATACTTATCTGGGCGATTGGGGTCGACATCTTCCCGCCCCAGCAATAGCTTGACCACTCCTTCATGTCCCTTGAAAGCAGCACACCCGAGTGGCGTTCGGTCATTCTCATCTGGGCAATTGGGGTCGACATCTTCCCGCCCCAGCAATAGTTTGACCATTCCTTCATGTCCATTGAGGGTGGCACACCAGAGTGGTGTTTGATTATACTGATCTGGGCAATTGGGGTCGACATCTTCTCGTCCCAGAAATAGTTTGACCACTCCTTCATGCCCCTCCAAGGCAGCCCATCCGAGCGGCGTTCGATCGTGCTTATCAGCGCGATTGGGGTCGATATCTTCCCGCCCCAGCAGTAGTTTCGCCGCTCCTACGTGCCCGTTCCTCGCCACCCACGAAAGTGGTGTACCACCTGTGCAGTCTTGGTGGTTGATGTCGCAGCCTTCAGCATGTATCATTGGAGTCACAAGTTCAACGATCCCGAAGAATGATGCTCCATGCAGTCCGGAGAAGTGCGAATAAGTATCGATATATCCGGCATAGCTAGAGTATATAACCTGCTCTAAAAGTGATATGGCAGCCACGTGGTCTTGGTACTGGCTCAGGAGCTCCAGCGCGGGGGTCCTCGCATGGTCTGAGAGCTCCCTTCCTGCATGTGTTCCCCAATATCTGGAGGAGTATTTCAGGAATGGCACGCTTTGATGGTCTGGAAGAGAGTGGGATGTGAGATTCTTGACTTGTTGCGAATTTAGATAGGTCAAGCATGTTTCTGCGAGCATCGAGTGAGGTTTATTGAAGAGTCCTGGATGGCTGCAAAGGTGCTCTTGGACGGTATAGTGGATTAAGCGTACAATCGAAGCTTCCTTATCGACTGTGATTAAGCCTTGGCAGCAATGCAGGAGTGTGCCTATTGAAGGAATATTTTCGGGGTCGAAATCTGTTGTCCCTATCTCCACTGCCAGGGCATGGCAAAGCTCATCCACCAGTAGGGGCCGTTCCGAATGGCAGACCCATGTGAGAGTGGCCATTGCAAGTTTTGTCTTTTCTTCGTCCTGAGCTTTTATACGCTCCAACGTCGCACCATATGCATCAGCTAATCCAGCGCCATCTTTTATTGACTCGAGTGCTTTTTTCCTCTGAGCAATGGTGGTCCCTCGCAGGATTGTCTTGATGTGGAGGGAGGCGAGTAGGAATCTGGATTTAAACGTCAGCCACTAACTCAGGGTAGCTTTTCACTTGCACTCGATTCTACATACGTTTCCGAGTTCATTTCGGGAATGGTCTTCATAATCTCGGCCGCCAATGTGCTGCTCATTATCTCTGTGGCAGTGTCATTGCTGAGCTTATCACGCAAATATCTAATGACACCATCCTCTGTGGGCTGTATCGATATAAAAGCTGTTGCTCCATCTAACCTCTTCTCCACCTCACTCCGTACTTGTGGCCTTCCGGTCATAAATATGCGTGTATTCGGTGATCCCTGCATAATCTGTCGCAGTGATTCGAGAACTACCATTCGGTGCTCCGGTTCACATTCGTCAAGTGCATCAACACATATAAACATGCGCTTTGCAGCTGTGATGCTCTGGAACATCTTCGGGATGCCTGAAACTTGTAGCCCTCTACCCCCAATACCCTTTCTCCGCTTTCGGAAACTCTGGACGACCGATTCGGGAATTCTTTCCAGTCCACTGACTCGCTGTCTTAGCAGGGAGCCGAGCATATTCACAGGTGACTGCTCATTCCGGGCAGCAAAGTCGAAGTAAAAACACATGACGGCAGTATCTTCCTCCTCCTCGGCCTCATTGCATAACTTGTCGATAACCAACGAACTATTATCGCAACCTATCAGTAATTCCATTCCTTGATTTCCGGCAATGATGAATCCTCTCTTACATGATGTAGCTCTTTCCCACCCCTGGATTGCCGTCGCAGAATAAGGTCGCATGGTTGGGTTCATCATCCTTGGTGGGATTATGCCATCGTCTAAATTCCTTGGTTTCCAGAAGCCAGGCTCCTATACCGTCTATCCGCTGGGCTCCGATGTCTTGATGCCGCACCCATGGCTCTAATGGGGATAGCCACGCTAGTATTTTAGACTCGTCCTCGGGGGCAGAGTAGTTGTTGAAGTTATTTGTGGTGTTGAAACTGTTGTCATTGTTGCTGAGAAATTGTGACATTTCTTGATTTCTGCGGGTTTGGATGATGAGAGGAGAGTGTCCGGAGACTTGGGGTCTGTTAAGGCAATTGCTCGAGTACTTCAACTTGAGGGGAAGCGGGGTACCTCACACCTGACTGACAACCCACCGATCACTGGATCTGAAATTTGTTACACAAACGTTCAAGGACTGGTGGTAGAAATACGGTAGTGAGCAGGTCCGCATTTATAATAGCAGCGTTATGTTGGGCCATAAGTTACCAGTAATACTCCACGCCTTTTGTTTGATACATTCCAAAGCAGTATAAAATTCGAGAAACCGATACTAGTAGCACCGTTCAAAGCTATTTTCAATATCTACCCGCGAACATAGATTATTGGTTGGGGGTTATGGGCCACTCCAGCATCCCACATCTCCGAATCGCTGGGCGCCAACCAAAGTTGTCTGGAGTAGTGGGGAAGCTTAAGACAAAGCTACATTTTTTGGCCAGGTATCAATGATACGAGGTCCTAAAGTTATCAAGGGACAAGCATTTGCAGCGTGTACTGTACTTGTGGGCGTGAAAGCCGAGCGGCAGAGATGTCACGGGAACACATATAAGTAGGGCGCTGGTAGGGGGTGGAATGAATCTCGATGCGCTAAGGTTGTGGCCCCGAAAAGCCCATTGGAGAAATAGCCAATGTCTTTCACAGCGAGCACCAGTCCTGTGAGGGCAACCGCCATTCCAACTATCATACAACATCAGCAGCGACAACAGCACTATTCGCCTCCTCTCTCTGCCGCGAGGAGTTCGGGAGACTCCACAATCGTGACCGCTCCTAAATCTCAGGCCTGCGGCACATAGTAGTTTTGATAGCACAACATTAACCTCCACATATCGTACCTACCCAATCGCCACCAAGACCCCCATTCCCTCGCCCCACTACCTCCCCGCCAACCCACTCCACCAACACTGGACACCGCCAGCGCATTTGTAGGTGAGCGCAGTCTCCGCTTCGAATTGAGTGCTCTCCTCTCTATATTCTGCCAGCGGCCGACTACCCTAACTCTGTACCCTCCATAATCCTCCTCTGCCCCCTCTTCCCCTCTTCCCCTCTTCCCCTCTTCCCCTCTTCCCCTCTTCCCCTCTTCCCCTCTTCCCCTCTTCCCCTCTTCCCCTCTTCCCCTCTTCCCCTCTTCCCCTCTTCCCAACACCACCCCTAGCCGTACCCGAAAGCTACCCGGAACAAGGATGACCCGTACAAGATGGCGGCGACGAGCGCTGTGCAGCTCTAACGTTTATGTGGAATATCGTTCCGACAGACGCTAAAGTCGCCGGCGACGGCACAAGGGGGCTGTGTGCGCATGGGTAACTATGTCCTCCGTCACCCGGAACGGGTGAAGACAGTCTTGCGTGGAAGTGCCCGATGGATGGCTCCGTCCTCGGGGCGGAGTTTGCACCCACGCACGCTAGGGCCCTCGGGCTGTCAGTAACCACAAGGTTTAATGTTGGAAGGTTTTTTGTATACCACTACCGAGCACCACGTTGCTACGCTCAATCGTGGCGAGGGGAAGGAGGGATTGAGGAAGGTGCCGATACGGAAGTATATCCCTGAAAGGATCTCGCTCAAAGGGGGTGGGAAGGAGGGTTGAATAGATGAATTTGGAATTTAGGCCTTCTGGGCTCAGGGGATTTATGTGTGCTGGCGATGCTCCCCTGGCAGGTGCGGTAGATCGAGAGTGTTGCTGTAGCAGCTGTGCTCGTAATTTTCTGACGTTTGCGAACGCAACTGTTATTGCATATGGGCAGAAAACCGGCCAGAGCCTCAGGATTCTGGTAGCCGTGTTTGCAAAGGTCAGAAAATTGCGAGTAGAGATGGCCAGACGCGGTCCAGTGTTATGGGCGGTGCCAAGGCATGCATCGCAAACATTAGGTGGCGCTAGGGCCGAGGAGTTTGTTGATGAGATGGACTGCCGGTAGGAGTGAGAGACAATTTGATCAGGGGATCGGTGAAGGGGAGAGTGGGTGGGAGTAATGTACCGTACTCGGGTATGGAGGTGGGTGATCAGACAGACATGGATCAGTAAACCTACGGGGATACATAGATCTTTAATCCCTGTCCGTCCGATCACCCATGTCCATACCCGAGTACCGGTACTCGTACATGTATTGCTACGAAGGTACAGCACCTAAGTTTTGAATATTTTACTAGCAGGGGTGTTACGCTAGCAGGGGCCAAGGCAGCAAATCGGGTATAAGGGCAGCGAATTGGGTATAGTGGTTACCCAATTCACCTCCTCATCCCTGTTAGTCGAACATCCCCTGCTAGTAAAATATTCAAAACTTAGGCGCTGTACCTTCGTAATCTACCGGTGGAGCGAGGGGGGGTTAGGAGGAATCTGGTAGGTGGAGCCGAAAGAAAGCACGAAAGAAGGAAAGAACAAAAGTGCAATTGCAGTAGGCTCTGAGCGCGGCAGAATATAGCAGAACGGTAGACTAGTTTGCTTCCATCTCCGCTAGCTAAAGACATGCTATGATAGGAGATAGATGATATGTATCTCCATCTAACCAACACCCCAAAACCCAACAAACTCAAAAGATATGATATGATATGATACATACTAAGCTAACAAATCCTAAACCCTAGCGACCACAACCGATCTAGAACCATCCTGACATCTCATGATCCTCCAAGATCCCAAAAGCCTAAGCCTAAGCCCTGCCAGGGCGCCAATTCCTGTATGATATGTCTAAGGACAAACGACATGAAGGAAATATCATGAAACGAAATTCCGGATACCTAACGCCTAATGACAATGGGTATCAACAAAACTAGTACCCCATGCCTAGCGGTATAGGACGTGAAAACAACAACCTATCATACTGCTGAGTGCCTAAATGCTGTGCACTATGATACAAATCTACATGCCCTGTCCCCCGCAGTGTTGATATTGCCGAATTTCCCTACATCGTGCTAAAGAGGCACTAGTCAACTCAGCCTTATTAATTTGATTGATTGGTGGGTTCAACCTCCTGTGGGTGTAAAGCTATCACATGACTCTGGATTTTGGCTAGTAAATGTCAACCGGTGCATTACCTTACAGTTATGGCTAACATTACACTCATATCAGGTTTAGTGCTCCTGCCGATGGAAAAAGATCTGCATCATAACTTGACCTGAAATCCTTTTGACATCACTCCATTGACCTATCAAGAAAAGTGGGAAACTAGTTTTTTAGCTTGCATTTTAGCGCGATGTAGGGAAATTCGGCACTGTCAACATGCAGGGGATAGCTGGATATCACTTAGCCGTATTATATATCAGCCGATCTGTATACCCCCATATCTGTGCAACTGCATACCAGCATAACCACCAAATCACACACAACCTCCTAACCGCATCCCCTATAGGCAATACAGCAGATCTGACCTTTTGTTTTTAAATCATTAAACGGACTCTCAGCGCTTATGGCGGGTGAAAGAGCCTTATGCCAGGGTTTTTTTTTTCGAGTTTGGAAGGACCTTGGTCTGTAGAATTCTTTTCTTGCTATGACATACAAGCCTTGAAGACCGGCTAGAAACTTGCCACTTGGAGAACACCCTTTCGCTTAGCGTTGATACATTTATTGGCGGGATTCAGCATTTTTTCTTCTTCTCATATTGTGGAGATATCACGAGTGAGGATCTATGATTGCGCTCCCGAGAAACAAGATCATAATATTATTTTATAAAAGTTTAATCAGAGTGCAATACCACCTTCGCCTATAGGGACCTTACCATCCACCTACTATGGCCGGGCACGGATTCACGTTTACACATTGATCCGAGAGAGAAGAGTCCAGAGAGCATCACTGCGTACTCATCACCAACGTTATCCGCACTAGGGCCCAGTCCCAGCCATCACAAGAACCTACCATTCCTCTGTATTTCAAGAGCAGTTCCCCCGAACCTGGGAGTGCTCCTGCAGCTGATGTGTGCTATGGGAAAGGGGTGTGTGTGGTTAGCAGAGGGCTCTTTCGTATTCCGGGTTTAAGTGCATGGGGAATAAAAGGATTTTTATGCCCTAACTGAGTGTCATACCTTAGGGGGGGACTTACCGGTGGGTCACAAAAATGAGCTGTGTCTTTCACCACACCTGGTCCACAACTCATTAAACCAGGAGAACTGCTCTGACTCCGATCTACCGGTATTCAGCCTATTCTACTAGTGCGAATAAAGCGATTGCTGCTTAACGTTATAGTATCTCGGGTGTATTAGAAAAAGATTGGGGAACAACCCCTGCTAATCCAACAAATCTCTGGGGGCGAAGCTTATCTTTTTCAAGTTTCTGAGATGCACGCGAGTACAATTAACGACGCTTAGGATACTATCCCCCATTAACGACAGATGGGTGGCTGGGAGATGATGTGGCGGATAATGCCGTCTCGGGATCAAGATGTCTAGAGTCGGTTCTCATATTTATGGTGGTTCTAGGAACGCCTAGGCGAGGTCTTTAGGTATTAGAGGGAGAGGTCTATGTGTAGTTTATCTATCTGTCCATCTGTCCATCTATCGCTAGCTAGAGAAAACGAGGAGGAAATGAATACATAAAGGGGAATTGGAAACGGAGGAGATATCGTAACGGGGAATGTGCTCGGTCGAGGAATTGTAGTCAAGATGAATAATAGAAATTAACAAATAAAATAATCCCCCCCAGATACTGTACGCTAAACACAAGGAACAGAAACTCGTACGCCTTCATGAGCAAACGTTAGCAAAGATTAGTAAGTTCTAGAGGGAATGCCTACATACATATGAGCTTCCCGCGACTGGGGGCAGCGGGGAACTTACTATACCATGTTGTAGGGCGAGTGCAAAGGACATGGTAGGGAAAGGATGGAGATATGGTGGCTGTAATAGCGTATGCTGGGCTCCCCGGGGGTGGGGAAAGCTGGGGTTGGAAAAGAAGGAATCTTAGACGATTTGAACGTAATCAATTGACTACCTCAGGGCTCGGCCTCGGCTTGTGTCTTTCATGGCGGATGGGGTCGCTGCTCATCTGCGCATTCCGCAGACCCCCGGGCTTGCAGTAACTTCACTATTCCTTCATGTCCCCTCGCGGCAGCATAAGAGAGCGGCGTACCACCGTGTTTATCCAACCTGCTGGGGTCGACACCTTCCTGTTCTAGCAACAGATTCACGACTCGTTCATGTCCCTTGAGAGCAGCACACCCGAGGGGTGTGTGGTCATCTACATCCGGGCGATCGAGGTCAACATCTTCCCGACCCAACAATAGCTTGACCACCCCTGCATGTCCCCCGAGGGCAGCACACCCGAGTGGCGTTCGATCATTCTCATCTGGGCGATCGGGGTCGACATCTTCTCGTCCCAGCAATAGCTTGACCACTCCTTCACGTCCCTCAAGGGCAGCACGTCCGAGCGGTGTTTGATCGTGCTTATCCGTGCGATTGGGGTCGATATCTTCCCGCCCCAGTAAGAGCTTGACCACTCCTTCATGTCCATCGACAACAGCACACCTGAGTGGTGTTTGATTATACTTATCTGGGCGATTGGGGTCGACATCTTCTCGTCCCAACAGTAGCTCAACCACTCCTTCATGTCCCTTGAGAGCAGCACACCTGAGTGGTGTTTGATCATTATCGTCTGGGCTATTGGGGTCAATATCTTGCCGTCCTAGCAATAGCTTGACCACTCCTTCATATCCATCGATAGCAGCGCACCTGAGTGGCGTTTGATTATACTTATCTGGGCGATTAGGGTCGACATCTTCCCGTCCCAGCAATAGCTTGACCACTCCTTCATGTCCCTGGAAGGCAGCCCATCCGAGTGGCGTTCGATCGTGCTTATCAGCGCGATTGGGGTCGATATCTTCCCGCCCCAGCAGTAGTTTCGCCGCTCCTACGTGCCCGTTCCTCGCCACCCACGAAAGTGGTGTACCACCTGTGCAATCTTGTTGGTCGATGTCGCAGCCTTCAGCATGTAACATTGGAGTCACAAGTTCAACGATCCCGAAGAATGATGCTCCATGCAGTCCGGAGAAGTGCGAATAAGTATCGATTTCTTCGGCATAGCTGGAGTGTATAACCTGCTCTAAAAGTGATACGGCAGCCACGTGGTCTTGGTACTGGCCTAAGAGCTCCAGCGCAAGGGTCCTCGCATGGTCTGAGAGCTCCCTTCCTGCATGTGTTCCCCAGTATCTCGAGGAGTATTTGAGGAATGGCACGCCTCGATAGTCCGGAAGAGAATGAGATGTGAGATTCTTGACCTGTAGCGAATTCAGATAAGTCAAGCATGTTTCTGCTAACATCAAGTGAGGTTTATTGAAGAGTCCCGAGTGACCGCAAAGGTGCTCTTGGACGGTATGGTGGATTAACCGTACAATCGAAGCTTCCTTATCGACCGTGATTAAGCCTTGGCAGCAATGTAGCAAAGTATCTATCGAAGGAATATTTTCGGGGTCGAAATCTGTTGTCCCTATCTCCACTGCTAGAGCATGGCACAGCTCATCCACTTCTAGCGGCCGTTCCGAATGGCAGACCCATGTGAGAGTGGCCATTGCGAGCCTTGTCTCTTCATCGCCCTGAGCGTTTATACGATCCAGTGTCGCACCATATGCATCCGCTAATCCTGCGCCATCTTTTATTGACTTGAGTGCTTTTTTCCGCTGAGCAACTGTTGTCCCTTGCAGGATTGCTTTGATATGGAGAGAAGCAAGTAAGAATCTAGATTTGAATATGTCAGCCATTAGCTCAGGGTAGCTTTTCACTTCCACTCGATTCTACATACGTCTCTGAGCTCATTTCGGGAATGGTCTTCATAATCTCGGCCTCCAATGCACTGCTCATTCTCTCTGGGGCAGTGTCATTGCTGAGTTTATCACGCAGATATCTAACAACACCATCTTCCGTCGGCCATATCGATATGAAAGCTGCTGCTCCATCTAGCGTCTTCTCTACTTCACTACGTATCTGCGGCCTTCCGGTCATAAATACGCGGACATTCGGCGACCCCTTCACCATCTGTCGCAGTGATCCAAGAACTACCATTCGATGCTCCGGTGCACATTCATCAAGTGCATCCACACATATAAACATGCGCTTTGCAGCTGTGATGCTCTGGAACATCCCCAAAATGCCTGAAACTTGTAGCCCTCTGCCCCCAATGCCCTTTCTCCGTTTTCGGAAACTTTGGACTATCGATTCCGGAATTCTCTCCAGTCCGCTGACACGCTGTCTCAGCAGAGAGCCGAGCATATTCACAGGTGACTGCTCATTCCGGGCAGCAAAGTCGAAGTAAAAGCACATTACGGCAGTATCTTCCTCCTCCTCCTCGGCCTCATTGCATAACTTGTCGATAACCAACGAACTATTATCGCAACCTATCAGTAATACCACTCCTTAATTTCTTGCAATGATGAATTTTCTCTTACATGATGTAGCTCTTTCCCACTCCTGGATTGCCGTCGCAGAATAAGGTCGCATGGTTGGGTTCACCATCCTTGGTGGGATTATGCCATCGTCTGAACTCCTTAGTTTCCAGAAGCCAGGCTCCTATACCGTCTACCCGCTCGGCTCCGATGTCTTGATGCCGTACCCATGGCTCTAATGGAGATAGCCACGCTAGTATTTTAGACTCGTCATCGGGGGCAGAGTAGTTGAAGTTATTTGTGATGTTGAAACAGTCCTTATTGTTGCTGAGAACTTGGGACATTTTTTGATTTTCTGCGGGTTTGGATGATGGGAGGAGGGTGTTGGTAGACTTGTGGTCTGTTGGTGCAATTACTCGAGTATATAGTCTACTTCAAATTGAGGGAAAGCGGGGTTCATGGCAAAGCCTCACACCTGACTGAAAACTCACCAATCACTGGGTCCGAAATTTGTCACAAACGTTCAAGAACTAGAAATAGTGAGCAGGTCCGCATTTATAATAGCAGCGTCATGTTGAGCCATACCGGTGGTACTCCACGAATTTTGTTTGATACATTCCGAAGCAATAAATCCGAGAAACTGATAATACTAGTAGCACAGCTCAAACCTATTTTCAATATCTACCTGCGAAGTCATGGATTATTTATTGGGGGTTATGCGCTACTCTAGCATTCCACATCTCAGAATTGCTGCTCCAGCGGGCGCCAAGCAAAGTTGTCTGGAGTGGTGCGGAAGCTTAAGACAGAGCCACGCTTTTTGGCTGGATATCAATGATGCGAGTCCTAAAGTTATCAAGGGACTATAAGGGTTTGTAGCGTGCGCTGTACTTTTGGGCGTGAGAGTTTAGGGACACAGGTGTCACAGGAACACATATTAGCAGGGGTGCTAGTAGAGGGTGAATTGAATCGATGCGCTAAGGCTGCGGCCCCGTAAAGCTCATGGGAGAAATAGTCAGTGTCTTTCGCAGCCAGCGCCGCCCGGTGAGGGCAGCCGCCACTCCCACTATCATACATCAACAGCGGCAACCGCGCTACTCGCCTCCCTCTGCCGCAAGGAGTTCGGGAGACTCCACAATTGTGACCGCTCCTAAACCCCCGACCCTCAGCAGACAGTAGTCTTAGTAGCATAACATTAACCTCCGCATACCGTACCCGTTCAATCGCCACCAAGACCCCCATTCCCCCGCCCCACTCCACCAATACTGGACACCGCCGGTGCATTCGTAGGTGAACGCAGTCTCCGCTTCGAATTGAGCGCTCTCCTCTCTATCTTCTGCTAGCGACCGACTACCCTGGCTCCGTACTCTCCGTAACCCTTCCCTGTCCCCTCTCCCCTTCTTCCCAACCTCGCCCCTAGCCGTGCCTGAGGGCTGCCTGGAAAAGGGCTGGCCTGTACAAGATGGCGGCGACGAGCGCCGTGTAGCTCTAACATTCACGTGGAATATCGTTCCGGCGGGAGCCAAAGTTGCCGTCGGCGAGCACAAGGGACCCGTATGCGCATGGGTAACATATGTCCTCCTGCCTCGCACTTCGTTACTACGCTCAATCGCGGTAAAAGGAGGGAGGGAGGGATTTATGAAGGTGCCGATACGGAAGTATATCCTTGAAAGGATCTCGCTCAAGGGGGGTGGGGAGGAGGGTTGAATGGATGAATTTGGAATCTAAGCTTTTTGGGCTCGGCGGATTTACGCGTGCTGGCGATGCCCCCCTGGCAGGTGCGGTAGATCGAGAGTGTTGCTGGAGCAGCTGTAGCGATGGCTAGACGCGGTGTAGGGTGTTATAGGTAGTAGTGTCAAGGCACGCATCGCAAAGATTATGTGGCGCTAGGGAGTAGGGGACGGGGAGTTCGTTGATGAGATGAACTGGGAGTGGGAGACTATCTGATTGGGAGATTAGGCTCCATCAAAATACTGTATCACGACACCTACAAGATTCCTCCTACCCACCCCCTCGCTCCGCTGGTGGATTAGTAATAGATGTATGATACGTTACTCCCACCCACTCTTCCCCTTCTCCAAAGAAAGCACGAAAGAACAAAAGAACAAAAGAACAAAAGCGCAATGGCAATAGGCCTTCAGTTTTGAACAACTATTGGGCGGTTGGGCGCAGCAGATCCGATCCTTAGTTACCAAACAACACAAAGCTTTTATTGATACGAACAACAACAGTGATAGACAAAAGCTACCGGAGAACAGCAAAAGAATAAAGAGATTGTGTACAATAACGAATGACTTTGACAAGACAAGAGATGACCGTAGAACTGTGAGCTAAATACGATGATGGACAGACAGCAAACAAACAAAGGAAAGAACAGGCCGCCTTATATCCTCATCAACAGAAAGCCTCCTTCCCAGCACGCTTCCTGCACGTGCCAAATGCCTCTCCCACTTCCCACGGTCCCTTCTTTTTCTCTTTGCTGGAGCACTCCCAAGGTAGAAGTACCATGGCCAAGGGTAGTGTTATGCCACCTGCCTCAGGTCGAGTTCATCACCAAGGGTAAGGTAGATGTTTGGCTGTCGCTCGTGTTTGTTTGTGTTTCATTGTAGGTGGACCGGTGTTTGATGCTGTCGCTACAGGTACGCAGGGCCGGGGTGGCTGGTGGTAAGAAGCTAACAGTGGTGGAACACTCCCGAAGCCACCATCTGTTTAAGCTTATCGTGGTTGTGTTTCCCATCCAGTGGGAACGGAAAATATATGGTGAGCAGCCTAAAATGGTTAATCTCCAACACTCAGCACAGCAGAATATGGGGGAACGACTGACTAGTTCGCTACTCTCTCCGCTAGCTAAGGACAAGCCAGGGGATAATGATATATCCCCATCTAACTAACAATACTGAAAAACTCCCGGAACTTAGCAAACTCAAAAGATACGCACTAAGCTAACAGATCCTAAACCCTAGCGACCACAACCAATCTAGAACCATCCTGACATCTCATGATCCTCAAAGATCCCTAAAGCCTAAGCCCTGCCAGGGCGCCAACTCCTGTATGCCTAAGGACAAAGGACATGAAAGAAATATCATGAAAACCAAATTCCGGATACCTAATGCCCAATGGCAATGAGTATCAACAAACCAGGACCCTATGCCTAGCGGCATAGGATGTGAAAACAACCTATCATACTGCTAAGTGTTGGATTTTTGACTGCTCATCACGTGCATATATTCCCATGCGGGCAGACTCTGAAACGCAACTACTATTATCCGTTACGCACCATTCCTCTAACATCGTTCCACCAGTGTTAGCTCATACAACCTCCGACCACGATTCTGCATAAGTTAATGCAACAACATCAAACAACAATCATACCGCACTGAAACAGGAACACTCACGATACCCGAACGATACCCTCGGCTTCACACCCAACTTGCGGCTGGCCGCACTACCATTACCTCGGAAATTCTGCTGGAACCTCGGATTAGATTCACGAAAGCGCATGCCGAAACTACTAAGTGGGAGGAAGCGAGAAGCAGGATTGTGCATGCGCAGGAAGCATGACATGGAGGATGGTTAGGATATAAGGAAGCTTGTTTTTCCCATTATTTGTTCACTATCAGTTCACTGCACTTCGTTCCTGTCTGTCTCTGTTTATCTTATTCTTCACTTCCGTTCGATTGCATTCCGCCTGTTCTTTCTTTTGATAAGTTCTTTAAGTTCTTTGTCACAGTCTTTTATATCTGCTATATACAAATCAACTTGCGTCAAATCCGTATCTGAACTCTAAATCCGCTGTGTGAGAACCTTGTTGCTAAAACTAAGTGCCTAAATGCTGAGCTCTATGATACAAATCTACTGTACATGCCCTATAGCTAGATATCACTCAGCCGTATTATATATCTGCCTATCCGCATACCCCCATATCTGTGCAACTGCATATCGGCACAGCCACCAAACCACACACAGCCTCCTAACCGTATGCCATATGGGCAATCCAAGAGATCTGACCTTGGTTTGCGGAATCTCTTTCTTTCTATAAAAGCCTTGGGGACCGGCTAGAAACTTTCCACTTGGAGAACACCCTTTCCCTTAGTGTTGATACATTTATTGGCGGGATTGGGCTTTTTTTTTTCCTTTTCATATTGTGACGATATCGCGAGTGAGGATCTATGATTGCGCCCCCGAGCAACATCATAATAATAATATGATATTATTATAGAAGTCTAACCAGAGCACAATACCACATTCGCCTATAGGCACATCACCATCCACCTACTATTCTTGGGCATGGATTCATGTTGGCGCATTGATCTGAGAGAGAAGAGTCTGGGGAGCATCACTGCGTACTCATCACCAAGGTTATCCACGCTAGGGTCCCGTCCCAGACATCACAAGAGTTCACCATACCTCTAGTCTCTATATTTCAATAGCATGCTTCCCGACCCTGGAAATGCTCTATGAGCTGTGTCTTTCACCACGTCTGATCAGCAGCTCATTAAACTGGGAAAAACTGCTCTGATTGCGGTCTGTTCACGCTATCGTACTAGTGTGAACAAAGGGATTTCTACCTACAGTATCTCATGTGTGGTAGCAAAAATTGGAAAATTATTTCTGCGGATCCAACAAATCTCTGGGGGCAAAGATTATCTTTTCCGAGTTGCGGAAATGCACGCGAGTACAATTAGCGACGGTTAAAAACCACCTCCCATTAAACACCGATGGGGACTACGGGATGATGCCGGGGATAACGCAATCTCGGGATCAAAACGTCTAGGGTCGGTTCTCATATTTATCGTGGTTCTAGGAACGTCTACGGTAGGCCCTCAGGTATCAGAGGGAGAAGTCTATGCGCAGTTGATCTGTATGTCCATCTATCCATCTATCACTAGCTAGGGAAAACAAAGAGGGAATGAATACATGGTGAAGAATTAGAAAAAGACGAGATTGTGTAACGGGGAATGAATTCAGCCGGGGAATTTTAGTGAAGATAAATGATGCAAATTAACAAATAAAATAACCTCCCTGGATGCTGTACGCTAACTACAAGGAATGGAAACTCGTGCGCCTTCATGAGCAAACGCTAACAAGTATCAGTTAGTTTTAGGGGGCGGCGGGGAACTTTCTATGTTGTAGGACTGGTGCAAAAGAAGTGGGGAGGAGAGGATGGAGATGTGGTGACTGTAACAGCGTATGCTAGGCTCCCCCGAGGGTGAGGAAGGCTGGTTTCAGAGGAGGAGGAATCCTGTGCCGTTTGAAAGAAATGAATTGACTGCCCTAGAGCTCTACCTCAGCCTAGGACGTTTATAGCAAGTGGCCCGCTGCGCATCTGCGCTTCCGGCAGACCCCCGGACTTGCAGTAACTTCACTACTCCTTCATGTCCCCTCTCGGCGGCATAAGAGAGTGGCGTACCGCCGTGTTGATCCAACCTGTTGGGGTCGACACCTTCCTGCTCTAGCAATAGCTTCACGACTGGCGCATGTCCCTCGACAGCAGCGCACCCAAGGGGTGTTCGGTCATCTATATCTGGGCGGTTGGGGTCAATATCTTCCCGTCCTAGCAATAATTTGATCACTCCTTCGTGCCCCTTGATAGCAGCACACCCGAGTGGCGTTCGACCATTCCCATCCCGACGATTGGGGTCGACATCTTCACGTCCAAGTAATAGCTTGACCACTCCTTCATGTCCATTGATGGTAGCACACATGAGTGGTGTTTGACCATTCTTATCTAGGCCATTGGGGTCCACATCTCCCCGTCCCAGAAATATCTTAACCACTGCCTCATGTCCACCGACAGCAGCACCTCTGAGCGGTGTTTGATCATACTTATCTGGGAGATCGGGGTTAACACCCTCCTGTTCTAGAAGTAGGTAGACAATTCCTTCATGTCCTTTGGTGGTAGCCCACCAGAGTGGCGTTCGACCATTCTCGTCTCGGCGATTGGGGTCGACATCTCCCCGTCCCAACAATAGCTTGACCACCCCTTCGTGTTTTTGGAAAGCAGCTCACCCGAGTGGTGTTTGACTATACTGATCAGCGCGATTGGGGTCGACATCTTCCCGTCCCAGCAATAGCTTGACCACTCCTTCATGTCCGCTGCCAGCAGCACACCCGAGAGGTGTTCGATTATTCTCATCCGGGCGATTGGGGTCGATATCTTCCCGTCCCAGCAGTAGGCTCACAACTCCTTCATGTCCTTTGATAGCAGCACACCCGAGTGGCGTTCGGTTGTTTGCATCTGGGTGATTGGGGTCGACATCTTCCCGTTCTAGCAACAGCTTGACCATTGATTCATGTCCACCGACGACAGCACTCCTGAGTGGTGTTTGGCCATCCTTATCAACGCAATTGGGGTTGCTATCTCTCCTTTCCAGGAGTAGCCTGATCACCCCTTCATGCCCCGCCTCAGCTGCACACCCGAGCGATGTTCGGTTATGCCAATCTAGTCGATTGGGCTCGACATCTTCCCGTCTTAGAAGTAGCTTGACCACTTCTTCATGTCCCTCGGCAGCAGCACACCTGAGTGGTGTTTGGTCATACATATCTGGGCGATTGGGGTCGACATCTCCCCGTTCCAGAAGAATCCTAACTACTGCTTCATGCCCTTTGAGAGCGGCCCATCTGAGGGGTGTTCGATCGTGCTTATCAGCGCGATTGGGGTCGGTATCTCCCCTTTCTAGTAGTAGCTTGACCATCCCTCCATATCCCTGAGCAGCAGCACACCCGAGCGGCGGTGTTGAATCATTCTCGTCTGGGCGATTGGGATCGACATCTTTCCGCTCCAGCAATAGCTTAGCCACTCCCTCATATCCTCCGAGGGCAGCATGCCAGAGTGGTGTTTGACCATACATATCGGTGCGATCAGGGCCGATATCGACCCGTTCCAGAAGTAGTTTAACCACTCCTTCATGTCCGAAAAGAGCAGCCCATCCGAGCGGAGTTCGATCGTGCTTATCAGCGCAATTGGGGTCGATATCTTCCCGCCCCAGGAGTAGTTTCGCCGCTCCCACGTGCCCGGCCCTGGCCACCCACGAAAGTGGTGTGCTGCCTGTACAATCCTGTTGGTTGATGTCGCAGCCTTCGGCATTTATAATTGCGGTAATAAGTTCAGCAATCCCGAAGAACGATGCCCCATGCAGTCCAGAAAAGGGCGAATAAGTATCGATATCTCCCGCATAGTTGGGATGCACAACCTGATCTAGAAGTGATACGGCGGCCGCGTGGCCTTCATACTTGCCCAAGAGCTCCAGTGCAAGGGTCTTCACATGGTCTGAGAGCTCCCTCCCCGCATGTGTTCCCCAGTATCTCGAGGAGTATTTGAGGAATGGCACGCTTTGATGGTCTAGAAGAGAGTGAGATGCGAGATTCTTAACCTGTTGTGAATTCAGATAAGTCAAGCATGTTTCCGCAAGTATCGAGTGAGGTTTGCTGAAGAGACTTGGATGATTGCAAAGATACTCTTGGACAGTATAGTGGATTAACCGTACAATTGAAGCTTCCTTATCGACCGTGATTAAGCCTTGGCAGCAATGTAACAAAGTGCCTATCGAAGGAATATTTTCAGGATCGAAATCTGTTGTGCCTATCTCCACTGCTAGAGCATGGCACAGCTCATCCACTTCTAGCGGCCGTTCCGAATGGCAGACCCACATGAGAGTGGCCATTGCAAGTTTTGCCTTTTCCTCGTCCTGAGCGTTTATACGCTCCAGCGTCGCACCATATGCATCCGCCAATCCTGCACCATCTTTTATTGACTCGAGTGCTTTTTTCCTCCGAGCAATGGTGGTCCCTCGTAGGATGGTCTTGATATGGAGAGAAGCGAGTAGGAATCTAGATTTGAATATGTCAGCCACTAACTCAGGGTAGCTTTTCACTTGAACTTGATTCTACATACGTCTCTGAGCTCATTTCGGGAAGGGTCTTCATAATCTCGGCCTCTAGTTTGCTACTCATTATCTCTGGGGCAGTGTCATTGCTGAGTTTATCGCGTAGATACCTAATGACACCGTCTTCGGTTGGGTGTATCGATATAAATGTTACCGCTCCATCTAACCTCTTCTCCACCTCACTCCGTACCTGTGGCCTTCCGGTCATAAATAAACGGGCATCCGGTGACCCCTGCACAACCTGTCGCAGTGATTCGAGAACTACCACTCGATGCTCCGGCGCACATTCATCAAGTGCATCCACACATATAAACATGCGCTTTGCAGCTGTGATGCTCTGGAACATCTTCAAAATTCCCGAAACTTGTAGCCCTCTACCCCCAATACCCTTTCTCCGCTTTCGGAAACTCTGGACTACCGATTCCGAAATTCCTTCCATTCCGCTCACACGCTGTCTCAGCAGGGAGCCGAGCATATTCACAGGCGACTGCTCATTCCGGGCAGCAAAGTCGAAGTAAAAGCACATCACGGCAGTATCTTCCTCCTCCTCGGCCTCATTGCATAGCTTGTCGATAACTAGCGAACTATTATCGCAACCCATCAGTAATACCATTCCTTGATTTCTTGCAATGATAAATTCTCTCTTACATGATGTAGCTCTTTCCCACCCCTGGATTGCCGTCGCAGAATAAGGTTGCATGGTTGGGTTCACCATCCCTAGTGGGATTATGCCATCGTCTAAATTCCTTGGTTTCCAGAAGCCAGGCTCCTATACCGCCTACCCGCTCGGCTTCGATGTCTCGATGTCGTATCCATGGCTCTAATGGGGATAGCCACGCTAGTATTTTAGATTCGTCATCGGGGGCAGAGTAGTAGTTGTTGAAGCTATTTGTGATGTTCCCACAGTTGTTATTGTTATTGTTGCTGAGAATTTGTGACATTTTTTGGGTTCTAAGGCTTTGGATGATGAGAGGAGGGTGTTTGTTGACTTGGGGTCTGTCAATCTGGAGTTGGGGGAAAGGGGTTTAATGGCGAAGCCCAGGGACGAAGGCATTTGTCAATTGTCTAATAACTATATCCAAGATTTGTTACACAAACGTTTGAGGAATCATTGTCTCAGGAACACTGGGGGGATTGGCTGGTAGCAATTTTGAACATACAAGTACAGGTCGGGTAGTACTTGTACTGTCCCCATGCATTTTGTTTGACACATTCCAAAGCAGTACAAATTAGAGGAATTAATACTAGTACAGTAGTACTGCTCAAACCCCTTTTCGATACCTGCTTGCAAGGCTATGGGCTATTATTCGAAAAATATGCGCTACTCCAACATTACCTATCTCGGAGTTACTGATGAGATGAGAAGTGTAAGACTTGGCCACACCATTTAGTTAGATATCAGTGATGCGGGGCTGCAGAGTGCTTGGGGAACTATTTGCAGTACCAGTAGTCGAAATAAGGCACTGAATAGCAGCTGGGATGGACAGCGCGCAACTTCTTCTTGCTAAACTAATGGTAAAGGCGGAAGTATATCTCAAAAACATAACCAAGTTCTGATACTTCCATTGATCTCTACACGTCTCCGCTTTCTTCCTTGCATATTCCACGTCCCGAAGAGAAACAAAAGAAACAAAAGTTCTATCCAACCCCTTAACAAAAGAAACGCATCGCAAAGATTCCCACTCTCCTACGCCCCCAGTTTATTTATCGGCTCTTGTCCCGTCTTCATATCCATAGCCTTAATGCGTATCTTTAACAGTGAATGCTCCATCCCATCCAGCAACGGAGACATCTTCCCATACTCCCGCACCTTCATTAAACAAAAGAAACTATACCCTGAGGATGCCGAGCAGTACCAACTGATTTCCAACAGGAACTGCAAGCACATGCAGCGTATCCTTTTGGGCATTGGATATTAGGGACAGAGGCGTTGGAGGGAACACATTAGCAGGGAGGTGGTAAGGTTGGAATCAATCCTAATGTGCCAAGGGTGTGACCCCGTGAGTCTCGTGGGGGAACCAGCCGGAGCCTTTCACAGCGCCAGCAACAGCCTGGTGATAGCGACCGCCATCCAGCTACCACGTTAACAGCAACAGACGCTCTACTTCCCTCCTCCCTCTGCCGCGTGGAGTTCGGGAGACTCCACAATTGCGACCGCTCATCGGTAGCATATGTCCTCCTGGACCCGGAAAGGGCGAAGATACCCATGTATGGAAGTGCCCGATATGGGGCTCCATCGTCGGGGCGAAGTTCGCGCGCACGCACGATAAGGCCCTCCGCCTGTCGGTGGCGATAAAATTTAATGTTGGAGGGATTTCTACTCGTAATTTTCTGACGTCCGTAAACACAACTGCTATTGCACAGGGGCAAAGAATCGACCAGAGCCTCAGGGTTTTGGTGGTATGCAATATTCAATCTAATATATTGCATATTGGATTGAATATTACAATATCAGTTGTGTTCACAAGCGTCAGGACATTACCAGTACAGTACACACCCTGCCTCGCACCAAGTTACTACGCTCAATCGCGGTGAGGGGGCGGAGGAATTGAGAAAGGTGCCGAAATAGAAGTACACCCCTGAAAGGATCTCGCCTAAGGAGGGTGGAGAGGAGCAATGTTGCAATGAAGGGGGGGGTTCGATCAAAAAATGATCGAAGGCTAGGAACGCGTTTTTTCGAACCGGGGGGTTATAAGATAGAACCCCTTCTAACAAATCGGTAAACCACGATATCTAAAGGCAGTTGGAAGCAAAGAAACAAATGAAATGATAGGAAAAGAGGCAAAATGTAGCGGAAAAAGCAAATAAACTAGAACTGGCACTCCACTTCCCCAGCTTCTGAGCAATAAATACTCGCATATCTGGGTTAAAGGTAGAAATTCCCATCAGACTCCCTGCTATTTTTGCTTACTAAGACACTAAAGAACCCCCCCCTTCAATCCCCATTTTCAGAAGCCCCGATTCAAACCCCCCCCATTCTAACCCCCCGGGTTCGATCATCAAAGGCCTTCTTTGCAACACTGGAGAGGAGGGCTGGATGGATGGATCTGGAACTGAGGCTTTTTGGGCTCTGGAGATTTATGCGTGCTGGCAACCCCCCTCGGGCAGATGCGGCGGATCGAGAGTGTTGCTGGAGCAGCAGTAGGCGATAGCCGGACGCGGCGCAGGGCCGTGGCGCTAAGGAATGCATTTCGGAAATTGGGTGGCGTTGGGGAGTGGAAGCCCAGGAGTTGGTTGATGAGACGAACTGGGAGGGGGGTTTTTTTTTTGTTAAATCCCTGGATTTATTATGGGAAAATCCCGGCAAGCACCCTAAAGTATGGCCTAGAAAACCCTAAAAACATAAAAAACTCCATCACCGCCTACATAAAACAAATAAACGATAA
>Ga0307517_10000076_pt1 | contig 135472 bp, 132 predicted proteins | sample 23_EM_MG_FD_194515 | JGI IMG/M metagenome (GOLD analysis project Ga0307517, IMG submission 194515) | Populus trichocarpa ectomycorrhiza microbial communities from riparian zone in the Pacific Northwest, United States - 23_EM | ecosystem: Host-associated > Plants > Roots > Unclassified... | reverse complement strand
ACGTGTTTTGGAGGGGGGGGGGGGGGGGCGCAGGCAGCGCCACCATCGACCACAGAAGGTGTTTGTCCTCACGGGCAGCTAAATGGCGAAAGAAGCAAATAAATGGAGAAGGCTAATCACCCAGCCTCAGAAACCCGGTCCTTTGCCACCTTACTAACAAGAAACTTGCAGCGAGTCTGGGCTTCCAAGGCTACTAAGCACTACCAGTACAAGCAGTGAGATCAATAACCAGGACACCGCCAAAGAGCTGGTGGCCCTGGGGTGCCAGCGAAACCAGTGAATCTATCAAAAACCTAAGGGTGCAGATCGGCTCGCAGTGTTTCAAATATGGTTTGTGCCGTCTAGACGTAGCACCCAGCGGGAGGCAACGGGGGACGCCCTAGCATAAAGATACTGCAAGCCTATTATTATCGCTGCCGAACAAGATTCCATCCTCAATGTAGAGGCGTAATTGTGAATACAAAAAGCAGGAAGATTGCGTGGTAGTGGGACGCATTGCGCTTACGTCCACGATGACGACCGCGATGTGAGGGTGAAAATTGGGTGGAGGTGGTTGTTAAGTAATCTACTATTTTCCCTTCTCGGGTCTTGGCATCGGGTATTGGGATTATGAGGCTATTGTTCGAGATCATTGGCTAATTAATCGAATTCCGGGGTTTTTGACTTCCCTCTCTTCACTCACGTAATGGTTTCACTGCGCTAGGCCTCTAAGCGCAGTCATGTGTAACCAGAGAGACAAAAGATTCTTGATTATCTACTACACGCATATGGGTGGGCCCCGTAGATCCATAATGAAGGGAGGAACAAAAACAGAAGAGAAGGAAGCGAAAGAAGAGACCGAGATCAGAGATATAGGAAAAATGAGAAGAAAGAAAACAAAGGAAGGACACAATAAGACAAATGCGGAGAAGACGGCATATCGTACAGTAGTTGGATGAGGCATGATTAGGAAGTAGGGAGAATAATGGGGAAGAAAAAGAGAAAAAAATAAGAGGAGTCTAACGATGTGAGAAAGATATTGGTATGATAGTCAAAAGGACTAAATACAAAAAAGAGACCAGTCTACACGGCAGATAAACAGTAAACCCAGCGCTAACGTCGAGTGATCACCCATGACGGCTCCTGCACACCGCCCTGCAAACCCGACGTATCACACCAAAGCATCAATACCAATGGCCCAGCGTGAAGTCAGGTCACAAAATAACTACACTTCGCTAAAATACACCTTCACCAAGAACTCTCACTAATCAATCCCCCACTTGGACCATAACTCTTGCCTCCACTCGAACCGAAGAAGGCAAGGTAAACCCACCCCGAGATACTCTTCCGCCATTCCCCTACCCCCCCCCCCCCAGCACAACCGATACACATTCCTGTTTCCACCGATCTAAGGTGCAACCTCCAGAACCGAGTTTACACTGACAAGCTCTTGACATTTCTGGTACCGAGGGGTGCTAGCCTATTAGCGAGCTTGGCAAGAATTGCCTGTTAGAGTAGGGTCCTCTTGGGATCCTTCCTCCATCCCTTCTTCCCCCCTACCGGGGGAACTGAGTTTGTTGTGGTATTGTTTATCTATTTTTCCTTTGGAGGTTCCGTTAGTATGATGGGGGATGCGTTTTGGTGGATGGTAAAGGTCGATCTAGAGCTACGGTGTTCAGTTGGGGTAGGAGGGTGGTGATACAAAAGCTGTGTCACGTCAGCGTATGCAAGGTTTTGACCCGGGGTATCATACTCGAGTACTCGTACTCGTACTCGTAATGCCGTGATGTTTGTAAAACGGACCGGTATCCCTTACCTCGTAATCATGGCAGCCGCTAGAAACTAGGACTAGCCCAAAGATGATAGACCTTGCAGTGCGCCTCACAGCCGGTTGCCACACCATCGCCAGGCTCCCACAATTGTGCTTCAGCCATCTTGCGAACATCAGGATCACTCCTACTTTCACGTTCTAATTATACACTGACCAACGGAAACCTATGGAACGCCCACACCGGCCCCCGGCCAAAGATGAAGAACGCACCCTGCACCCTGATACACAGGTTAATATTCCTACATCTGCTCCATTATCAGAAACGCAACGTCGAGATCGAAATCAGGAATGCCAGATCCGTGCCGCTGATGGAGCTTTTACTAAAGGTACCAAGCCAGTTGGAAATACAAGTATATCCCGCTCTAAAGGATATGTTGGAAGAAATTTCAAACTTCCCGAGTGCCGCAAAGATCCGCAGCCCCACCACTTCATACATAGTCAACGTCAACACTGCATGTTTTGCCGCTTTCTCAAACAGCAAGCCAAAAAGGACCACTTGGGTACTTACGCAAAACTTTTTTTCCATCATTCAAATGGACCTCATGGCAGAGTACGGCAGACATCTTTTACTTGTTCACATTGTATTTACAGTGGGGCTCTGGTCCCTCTTTGCAAGCAATTTTGTCATACGTACTGGCACCAGATATAGCCAACACTTCTTATTGTAGGCCATCCACCACAACACCTACTACAATTATTGTTTGGACTAATATTTAAGAAGAACCTTCAACCGAACTTAAAAGCTACTGGTAAAGTAACATCTTTACAATAATAGAATTTTTTATACTAACTTTGCTATCACAAATAAGTTCCCTAGAAATTGTTATAACATCTCCAGCTTTTGCCCCTCCAATGTGGATCTCCACCGCTCTCCACCTGAACTCGCCGGCCTCTCAGAAGCGTGTTCATTACTTACACATCAAGCTCGCCCTCCTCGTATCGTCTGCATCAGAGATGCTACGTTTACCGCTCCCTAGTGCAACAGCTACTCCCCATGCAAGAGAGAACAGCAGAGCCAAAAGTGGCAGGAGTTGGCTCTGGTCAGAAAAAGGTGGAAGCTGGGCGAAGGAGGGAAAGGTTGGGGATCAGATTGGGGGTTTGTGATGGTAGATGTTAAGTTAATTAGCAGAACTGGGAAGGGGATTTCAGATTGTTGGAGAGTGGCCGTGTCGCATGCATTTTTGATGGCAAGTGCTAAGAGATATGGAGTTAGGAGGAGTGACACTAAATTAATAATGATATAGACTGTTGGTTTTTTCTCTTTTTCGTTCTTTGATACTGCGCTGCGTGAGCCAGTGGGTGACGGTGGAAACAGTGAACTGTTGCGGAAGGCAGGGGAGCAGATGTGATAACAGGCCTGGGGGACTGTTGAGTACGGTCGGGCGGGAATGTTGGAGCAGAGTGCGGATTTGTCTATCATTATTTCCTTCTCAGTTCTATACTATTAGTCTTCTCTATTTTAAATTCACTGGTGAACTATCTTAATACACACGCCTTATGGAACTGCCCATAAACCAAAGAACTCAAAGAGTACTTTCTAAGATCCCTTGCTACTTTGGTTGTGATGTACGAGTAGCACCGGAAAAACATACAAGTACCCTGTCAGCCGTTAACCGAGCGCTCTATCCAGCACGCTACGCAGCTGTGAATTTCGGCCACAAGGTAAGGGATTGCGTGCCGCCGGGAAAATTGGCCTCAGATCCTCGGTGGCACGCAAATAGCAGTCTGTCTGTCTCACAAACGTCACGACATTACGAGTACTCGAGTAGATGGGTTGCTGGGGATTTTCATGGAAGCTTGTTTTTTTTCTTGCTTTTGGGAGAGGGTGAGAACTTGACACTTGTTCTCGTATCGTAGGAACTCGAATAAGTGGACCATGTGCCAGGTAGTCCGAAATTTCCCCCTCCGGAAAAGGGGCGATAGGCACGCCAAAAGACTGCTCTCCGGGACCAACGAAAAAGAAAAAACCGGCAGACCTTGCTAGGAGAGGCAACTCCAACGTCCTGTCACATGGCCCAATTATCCGAGTTCTTACGGCAGATTTCCTTCCTGCGCACTCTTGGAAGACATTGGATACCGATGCGGTTCTTTGTCGTCCGGAATCCTCGGAGCGCCGCCGGTATTGCTTGCTTTCTTTCCCGTAAGCTTCACGATACAGGCAGATGTGGCAAACGACACCATGGCTTCACCAAAGACGCTTGCGGTTCAGATTTGGTTGGGCAAACTTGCATTGAGTGCAACCATGTTCAAAAGCCTCAGTCAGTGAGTATCCAACGCCCTCCCTAAACCTGGGTCTCACCTCTACAATGGCTCGCAGCATGCCAAATCTATGCTACGCGACTCTCCATCATACTTTGGGCTTCCAGCCTATGATATGATCTCTTAGCACTTCTCCTCCGACATCGTTGAGCCCCAGTCTGCGCCTAGGTCAATGTACATGTACAGGATTCGACAAAAAAAAGAATATCCTCCAGCATCGGTCCACGGGCGTGTTTTTCCACCAGGGTTCAAAAAGAGATCAAATGTTATGGTGAATCCACCGCACACCCCTTCGTCTGTCATTGGGTCCATGAGGTCGATGGGGCAAGGTCATTGTTTTAGTTTGAAACTCTGGTGGCTTATTACCAATTAAGCAAGGATACTTTCCATATCTTGTTATTCCCATGGGCGAGACCTTTCAGACGTGAAACTGTCAAGATGAGGACTACACAAGCCGCCAAGCAAGGCTGCTCTTTAGCGGAGGGTAGGAGATAATCAGAAAGTCCCTCGGGGAGGGCCAAGGAAAGGAATCAACTGGAGAGAGAGAACACTTCCTTTGTAGTCCAAAATTTCTCAGGCCTGGGGCGTTGGATTTGTGCCTATATTTTTATTTATCTCCAGAAGCACCTCCAAGACACGGTAATACCGGCATAATACCAAAGGTCTGAGGAGCTTTTCCAAGATTTTTTTTTTCCACACAGACCCCACCTCCCTAGTCAAAAATCTGTGATAACTCTAGCCTCACCTTACTCCATATAATTCACTATCTTCCTACTTGCGCTGCAGTGTTCTTTGACTCGTTTCAGGTTATCCGCTACGCTAACTAGCCAACTATATCGGGTTGAAAAGAACCTTGAAAAGAGGAGGTCCGCAGTCCGAATATTTCATATCGGCGAGGCTACAATGACGGATACGTCTGCCACAAGTGCTTCCCTTCCACCGTTACTATAAACGCTATTGGCCAACGCACACTTGAGCATAATCGTAGTGCGGGGTCCGGGGATGAGGGAAGGGGCCGCAGGATAGACTACGGTAGGTGAAGGCTCGGCGGAGCGGGACCCTCAGCGAGGCTTGGGGCGGCTTGGGGCGGCTTGGCTTGCTACTGCGGTTATAAGAGGAATCATGGTGATAGGCTAGTATAGTATCATAAAGTGAGCGCGGGCTGGGCACTATGGAAGTCCGGAGGAGCGGGGAAGAAAACTGGTGAGGAGTTTGTCTTGGTTTGCATTTGGAAAGAGGGTGAAATTGCCGGTGAGGATGGGGGTTTTTCCTTTTGTGCGAAGGTCCAATTTGGAATCTTGACTATCATACTGTTTGCATCCTGATGGGGTTTGTGAGTCATGATATTAATATTATTATGATAATGTTCTAATTGTTTATTTGTTTGGTTGGGGGGTTGAGGTTTCTATTGTTATTGGGGTTTTTGGGATATACCTGAGGGCGCTTGCCATAAACTTTCTGCTATCATACTCAGTACAAATGAGTCGTAGTCTCGTAGATTTGACAGAGAAAAAGATATTACACACTAGTAGAGAAGGGGAGAAGCCCTCCTGAACCCTTGTGCCAGATACTATCCCGCTATAATTTAGCAACTTCCGGCAAACCTAAAGTTAACAGCGCTTAGCCACCCGCATTTCCCAGCCGGGCCTTGCGGCCAAGCCTCGCTGAGGGTGCCGCCCGCCGAGCCCTCATCTGCGGTAGCCTATCACCCCCGCAAGTCACAGGGTGAGCCAGAATAAGCACTCAGATGGCGGGCCTCGTAAAGGGTGATCCGTTTAGGAAGAGACTGCAGGTGATCTAGCCCGCAAGTGGTTAATTAAACATTGACGTTCCGCGGTATCATACTCCAGTAGATAATCCCCCCACCGTTAGATCTAGTCCCCCGAGATCTTCCTCCGGAGATTCCGAGAATATTCGTTTGGGGGCGGATCAGATACCGGTACATGTCAATCAATCACCCTGTAGATGATTTCCTAAACGAGCTCCTTTTCAGGCACATATTTCTTGGTCCCCGCATAAGGGGGAGTGGAGGATCTTGGGACTTTGTACGAGCCCCGGGATTGTTTTGTCATATGGATGGGTGGAACATAAGGGTGTTGAAGCGAGAGAGTTTGATTACACAGTGCTCGAGCAACGTGGGGATTGTAAAGCTTAGCAAGAATTGGGATCTTCCGTCCTACATATGATGCCTTGCTCGTGAATTGTTTGTTTTGACGATGTCTGGATCTGATGGCATGGTCCAGTGTGGCCTCAATGTTATGATGAGTTAAGTCATGACACTTGCATACTACTGCAGAGAAGCAAAACTACTTCCGCCAAAGTCCTAAGGTCCACGTTACAGATTTCTAGATTTCAGTTTCGAAGCCCTTCTCCCGGCCCCCGCAACATATGCGGATGAGGTGGAACGGGAGGAGAGCCTAAGGTAGCCCTAAGCATCCAGCCAAACCTAAAGCCATTCCGTGAATGAGTGTCTCTTCGTCAGCCCTCACGCTTAACCTCTCAGTTCAATACCAGTAGTTGCTTATCACGCTCATCTTGTACTACAGAGGAAACATGGTACGGTAGTCCAACCACTCCCCCCGAGTCGCCAGCCTTGCTCCCTCCTGGTTGTGCATAATATCATGCAATACCCGAAAAGAAGACAGAGGTACACCGCATCGCGCCGTGTCGTGAAAACATGGAGCCGGTATTATGGCTACTGGTAGTCTAACTTAAACCTTCGATGTGGACATACCGGTGTGGTGTTGTGAGCGAATGTGCTACAAGGAGAAGGTTAATCCTCTCCTGGATGGGCCAAGCGAGTACAACGGTGCGGTAGGCTTATGCAATGTGCCTGCAAGCAAGTGCCGAGCGAGGATGAATCGCACTTGTGATAAGCTCGCTTACTATACGTGGTAAGGCTACGAAGTTGCTGAAGAAGTTAATCTTGTTCTTCATTTGTGATTGTGATGATGATACAGCATCTTCTCAGTCTGTGCTGTAATCATAGGCTTCGTTGCTGTGACTTCCCCCCCTGGGTCAGCCAGTATGATAATTTACTCGGGCGCCCGCAAGAGATTGCCAAGCAGAGCAGAGCAGAACGAAGGGCTAGGTCCGGCACCGTGCTGTGCTCTGACAATACAGTGCGCATGGGTGGGACCGCAGTTGGATGGTTAAAAAAAATCAAATAATCCCTGCAAGGATGATGAGGTGGATGACTAGGATGCCCCTCCCTTCCAACCACCACTTCTACCACTTTCGCTACTCGTACTCGACGCTCCCGACGACCACACACCCTCTCGCTCACCCTCTCGGGCAAGGGCTAGGGTTCAGTGTCAATGTTCGATCTGATAGGCCTGGAGCTTGTCTTCATCTCCTTTTTATCGCCATTTCCGGGGCGGGAAAAAAAAAACTTTTTTTCCCTCAGCAATAGGCCAATGAATGCAATTTCCTAGAGTGCCGTCTTCTATTGTGCTGTATGATTGACGTTAGGGGTATTGCCAAGGCTGTGCAATAGAAACAAAATACCGGAGAAGCACTCATCGTCACCACGAAAGGAGCGCGGCTTCAATCCGGCGGCACGAGGAAAGGAGACTTTACCGCAGTCTATGAAATACCGTACTCGCAAGGCAATGTTCTGTGCACGGATGCAACAAAAGGACCAGGGGCTTCTTCCAAGCCGGGCAAACCGGTTGAACGATGCTTGGCCCATCTTTTTTTTGATGACGATGAAAAAAAAAGCCCTCCAAATCAAAGGAGCCAGCCAAGGCCCCCAACTTAACTCATACGCCGTGGCGAGAATGTGACGGGATGATCCTGATGTTGGGGAGTTGCGGGTACAAGTGCTGCAGGCATCAATAGAGTGCAGTATTTGTCTTATGTTGACGGGCCGGCATAAGCTAGCTGTATGGCTCTGGATCTCTGACACTCCTACCTCGCTTACTAGAAGCACTAGCATGTGTTTGATATCTTCCTATCTATCAATCAAAAATCTTACCTCTAGTTAATTCGTTCGGAGTACGTACCGCTATCTTGGGATGGGTGAAATTATATATCAAAAGTCTCCCCCCCCCCCGAACTTCAGTCTTGCTTGCTCTCGGGTTACTCCTACTCCTGATTTTATATACACCAATCACTCATGACCCCTTCACTCTTTCTTACATTTCTACGATTCCTGCGTATTGGTCGACGGCGATTTTTAGAACCACTTAATCCCTTTCTTTGGAATTTCTTGTGCACGGTCTGTGAGTGTGAGTTATAGTTGTTTGGAACCCCTCTTCCCTTGAGGTGGGCCCTGATTCCACCCACATATTGCCTTGGGAAATATGCTAATAGGTTACAGTAGTCTACTGTATTCTATTGCACAATACCCAGGTCAATCGTAGCATCCATGGGTTTGAAACTCAAGCAGGATCTCTGCAACGTCTACCAGGTGTTTCAGAGGCTATGCAAGAGTCTTCTCCACTCGCCAAGACGTAATAAGCGTGCTATCAAAGTTTCACTATCATTGACAATGGCCGTAGCCTTTACACTCCCCCCTTTCTTTGCCAATTTCCATGGGACAAATCCATTCTTGCTGGGCACTGTTGTGAGTTTTCCTGAATTCTTGGAGTCATTGATTTTTTTTTCTTTGCTAAGTGCATGGATATATACAGGCGATCTACCTTTTCCCGCTCAAGACAATTGGCGGCCAGCTAGCATCCACAGGCGTAGGCCTACTAGGTGTTATGTTCGGACTCGGATATGCGAATCTCATTCTCCTTTTGGGCCGCTTGGTTCAATCCACAAATGCGGAAAGTATAGGCGTCGGCCGTCGTGCCCTCCTCTGGAGTGCCTTTGTATTCCTAGCAATGGGCTGTGGATATGTTCGGTCTAAATATCCTCGTGCATATCTCGCCATAAATTTCGCCATGGTGGTCAATATGTTTGCACTTATTCGTGGCATCAACCACTTCGATCCTTGCTTCTCGAACTTCTTCTTCGTGATGCTGTTCGGCGCTTGTGTCTCCCTCATCATCTGCTTCTTCTTCTGGCCGGAGGATCACTCGTCCATGCTCCGCGACGATATCATTACAAGCTTGCGGGAAGCTCAGAACGTGATGCAGTCTGTGCAACATGCTATGAAGTTCAGCTTCGGCCAAGAGGTTGACATTACTGCTTTCAAGGAATCACATGTCAAGATTTCAGCTGCCCTTGAGGAGGCAAACTACGAGTTGTCGCTCACGAGGGTCGACTCCGCGGTATTTGTCCCATTGAATGCATCCCTTACTCGGATGTTGTCCTTATCCAGGGCTTTCAATTCCGCAATGCGTAGGAGGCACAGGCTTTACACCCGTATCCACTTCCGCTTCAAAGATCTCGCAGACAAAGAGTTGGAAATTTCCACTGCGCCTCCCTGCGATGAGGCCAAGTCAAATCCCACGAACTCTGAACGGGCGCTCGAGTTAGCCTTTGCCAGCGTTTCCGAGCTCTTCAGTAGCATAACCCTTCGCGTCGAGGAGCTCTATCGTGGTAAGGAGATTGTCTCCACGATTGAGTGCGAAAAGTTTGCCGGCAAGATCGATGACATCCGTGAGAAACTTGCTGCCGAGGTCGAGGTACGGACGATTTCGGGACCCTATGAGCTGGAAGGCGCAGCATTCATGGACCAAGTAAATGCTGTGCTCCTGGATATGCTGGAAGCCGCCAAGGATACCGCACAGATAATTGGTTGCATCGAGAAGCGAAAGATCTCTCTCGTCCTACCTCGGAAACTCTATACTGGTAAGCACCCCCCCCTCTAGAATGCCTGAAACGTCCATGATCTAAACCAATGATGTACGCACAGCAGAGGAATCGGTCGAGGAGGACGATTCCACTCGGCGTGCGGTGAGCGAAGGAGATCACGGACTAGTCTTGCTGCTCGAATCGACATCTGCACTGGACCGTTTCCGGATCCATCTTGCCGACAGACTCCTTGCATTCCGCAGCTCTCGGCACATCAAATACGGGACCAAGTTCGCCGTGGTCATGGGCCTTATCGCGTTCCCAGCGTACGTATCCGATTGGCACATGTGGTACGAGAGCTTGCGTGTGCAGTGGGCACTCATTTCCGCCATGGTGGTGATGGAGACGACCAGAGGCATGACCTTCCGCACCGCAGGGATGAAGCTCACAGGCGCACTAATGGGCGGGCTAGCAGCCTTCCTAGTAATGCACATCGGTCAAGGGGTGATATATGTTTCTATAGCCCTCACATCCCTCGTAGGCCTTGGAGTCGGCTTCCTTGTTCAGCACCCCAAGTTCTCCAAAGCTGGAACAGTGCTCGCACTAGCATACAACATAATCCTAGGCGTAGCGACCATATTCCCGGAGCACGGACCCATCTCCTCCACCGTTGCTCGCAGGATCTTGACATTGCCGGTGGGCGTGGTAATAGCAATGTTTGTGCACCTAACCCTCTTCCCCTTCCGCTCCCGCAGCGCTTTGGCGAAGGCGCTCTCACACTCCCTCGACTGGTTACACCATCTGGTCTTCGCCATTGAGGCCAGCGGCGAATTTCCCATGCTAAGGGAGCGCTTCGATGACATGTCCAAGAAGGCCCAGCGTCGTATCAACTTTGCAAAGAACCTCCTCCCAGCAACAAGGTACGAAATCTCCCTGGCAGGCCACTGGCCCTACGAACGCTTCGAGCGCATAGTGGAGAAGGTTATGGACACAATGGTCCTCGTCGTTGGCGAGAACGCGGCCGAACCCGCCCTCTCCAGAGCTATTAGGGGAGGAGAAAAGCTCAGACTGAAACTCCTAGCCTCCCTCTGCAACGACTTACTTGTCATCTCTCACACACTCAGCGCGCGCCTGTTTATGCCCAGGAATGAGTCGCTGTCGACCTACGTGCTTCACGAGTACCAGACCCACCTATCCACCAAGATCGCCAACGAGGATCCATCGTGTCCCGGTCGGAGGAACTTCGCCTACCTGGGCAGGCTAACGGATTTGGTCTACGAGATGAACCTGCTCAGGGAGGAGGTGGATGAATTGATTGCCGAGACACAGTGCCCGAAGAAGGGCCTGCTACCCCATTTGTCGTTTGTTATTAAGAAGTCCAGGCCCTCGACGCCCGTGGGGGATGAGGAGGCGGTGGGCCAGAGGGTGCTGAGATGAGCAGTTTTGTCAAGACTATGTATGGTTTTGGAGGATGGTTATATTCCACTCTGCCATAAATTACTCTATTATATGTATATATTTTCTCTTCTCCTTTTCCTTTTCTCATTTATTATACCCACTATTGACACCTCACCCCTCCGTTCTTATTATTATCACCATCTTCCTCTCACGTCTTATGCCACATGAACTCGAGCATCACCCGGCTGAGGGAGAGAAGTTCCCTTTTTGTTTTTGTTTTCCAATTTTCTATTTGCATGGGATGGATGAGACAGGATGGGGTGGACGGACAAAAGTTGCATACCGGTGTTGGGCTTTTTTTCTCTCCTTCTTCAAAACAGTAGTCAGGCGCGGAGAAAAAAGGGTTGGATAAAAATAGGGGAGGGGTGGATGATGTTTTTCCTTATTGTTTCCCACCACCTTTCATTTTCACTAGAGCATTCTTGATTGGAGTTTTCGATTTCTTTATTTCTCTTGGGAGCATGTAGAGTATTATATACCGGTGCGTTTGTCATGATTTAAATATCCGAATGCCCTGCACTGTAGCGTATCTACCGATCGCTGGCTAAACTACGGTACCTTACACCCACCGTCTCATCAGCAATCATCCGGTTCCTCGCCAAGCCAGGCCTTGCTCAACGTTGGACGATCCCTTGGAGTTCTGAAAACAGGCCCTTCCAGCTACAACCAAAATCTTCAAATAAAAAATTAATCAAAAATGGAACACAACTATTGATCGATCGAGTTAGTACCAGTACCGGTACTACCGTACTCGAGTACAGTAGGTACGCTCTTAACCGTACCTAGGACCAAACCGGGCAGGCGACGAACAAGGGTATCATGTTTGGTTTGGTGGGCGATCACCCGCCCAGTTTGGTCGCACGGTAGAGATACAGTACGGTACGGTGGAGACGGACGGACAGTAAAAGTAGAAAATGGGCTTTTGTGTGTCCTTCCGCTTCCAAGTGAGCGAGCTTGGCTCCGGGTGTCCATGATGATGATGATGATGCGCCTGAGTGTGTTACTTCAGTGCAGTATATAACTTACAGTGCAATCGCTCATCTGCAAGGAGTTGGTCGGGATGGTGATGGAACAGGTGGCACACACCGAGTACTTCCTTCTGGTCTGGTCTTGTCTGGTCTGGTCTACCCTGTACTGGACCACCAGGAAGAAAATCCACCCACTCGGTCGGTTTGCTATGTTAATTGATGAGTATTGGGTGGGGTCTGTCGTACTAAGTATTACACCAGAAAAGCTAATATTTCTCATTTCCGAAAGATGTTCGATTCAAGAAAGTAAAAAGTTGATGATGAGTACAATAATAATAAATTTTGGGTACTGACTGGTTACGCAGAGAGCTTGCTCCAATCATCTAACCTTTTCCAAAGTGTGTGTTCGTTTTTAACATTCGATTTTAGTGATTTTAGTTTGTTGAGAGCGGCGATTCTGGACTTTGAGCTTAAGTACCGTTCCAGTTCCAGCCTGGCGATAGACTATATACTCGAGTAATGCTCGTATAGTAGCACTGCAACACTATAGTACTGCAGATAAATACAGTTACCTGTATGCGAGTGTCATTAATTCACACACAGCACCTGCACCAGAAAGCCACAAAGGTGGAAACCTTCCCTTTTCCAGCCCCCCCCGCCCGAGATATTGGTTATCTGCTGCGGGTAAGTCCAGAAATGGAGGGAGGGAGGGAGGGAGGGAGGCATGGCACTGGGACATTCTCACAGGGTGCCTAAAGTACCGGTACCAGTACAAGTATTCGGTACAGTACTAATATCAAGCACATCTCCCGCTCGTACTGTGCTGGGTACCGTGCGCTGACCACACACCCACCTACCCATCCATCCATCCATACAACACCGGACCGGACCGTGCTTTTTTTGGGAACTTTTGTAACTAAAAAATTCCTCCACCCAGCACCCCAGTGCAGAAAAATAAACTTTCGAGTGACAAAAAAAAAAGCAAACAAGGGTTAGCCTTCCTTCCTTCCCATTACGCTCTCCTTCCGCATTTACTTTTTATTTCTCCTAAGCAAGAGGTATTCGAAAGAAGGGATCCTCAAAATGAATGGCGAGAAAAAAGTCTATGCGTATCACAAACTTCTTGGCTTGGGCAAATACCCTTTCCTTCCTTCCTTCCTTCCTTCCTTCCTTCCTCTTCCATTGTCTTCTTCGTGCTCACAACCTGTGTGCGGTGAGTTATGGCGCTGTAATTTTCAATCCCATAAAAAAATAATTCCAACCTTGTTTTCTTTTAGTTGTATTATTATTATAAGTGAGAAAAGGGCTATGGGATCTAACACCCCGGGGGGCTTTTTTCCTTCTTTTCCTTTTTCGCAAAAAGATGAAGCGTCGTTGAGAAAAAGTAGTGTGGTTGCAATGGGTGGATGCGAAGGGAGGGACGCCCGAGATCTTGGATTAACTTTCGGAGAGGTTAGCGATCGGTTGGTTGGTTGTGACGGGGATGGTGTCGGATGGGAGCAGCACTGCATACTACCGGTACTGTACTATACTGCAGGGAGTTGTGTATGATAGGGCCGACGAGAACTGGGTGGTGAACCATATGTGAGTATCTGGGCAGTACCACATGCAATAAGGTATTGTAAGATATGGCTTGGTGGTGGGTGGGAAGGGAGACGAATAGTGATGTCTTTTGCTTCGTTTTTGCTGAGGTAGTTGTGATGTAGTATCATAGTTTCCTTGAAGATGCGATGGTATCAGTGATTGAGTTACTGGTTTCGATTGGCATGCATGGTGGTGGGGGGTGAGTAAGGATGCCCCACGTACCAGTAACCGCTGCGGTGCTGGGGATGCGTACGGGCACCCCAGCACTGCGGGTCTCGACGGATCATCACGGGCAGATCTCCACTGTGGCGCTCTCACTCCCACTTACTTGTATAGTAACTGCCGTCTGGTATCCTATCCTCAAACCCGGCTAATTTAGCTTTCGCTGCCCCGACTGGTTAAGGTTATTAGTCTAGGTCATGGGGCTCGGCGGCATAATACAAGAGTGCGTTTTCCGAAAAAGAGCAAGGCGTTTGATAGATGAATGTACGCATTTATTGCAAGCGCCGGTATGGTTTCGGGTGGGTGCCCTATCTACCCTTGCATACGATGCTCCGGGCGCTGGTGCCTTACCAATGATTGATGTATGTGTTCCATATGCACCTAGTACCCCCGCAGGGCGAGCATAATGCTACACTTACACTCCACTGCGAGTTCAGCAGAGTCACGTTTCCATAGCACATTGAAGTGCTATGTTCTAGGTGTTAAGTATTATAAGATGTATAAACTCGAAAAACTCGCCACGGAACCAAACCCCACAAAAGTTGCCTTAGGTGCAAATCGCCCTCTTGGTGTATAGCTTTGGAGAGCGGCACGGTACCCAACCCACGCTGATGAAATTTCTCCGGCGGGTACAGTACACACCCAGCCTGGTCTCCTGACTACTCCGTGGAGTTGGTTCTCGGGATGAGGCCCAAAAATTGCTTCAGCCTCTACTTCCTTTGGCCAAGCCAATGCACTCCTACCTCGATCCCTAGGTGCATAACGAGGTTACTTCCGGGTTTATACGATGGGACTCCCACTTCCATGGCAGAATTAGCGAGCAGAATACCGATAGCTTAGGAAGATTCTAGCTATCACATAGTTATGACTTAGGCGCCGTCGCCTTCTATTGCGTCGTGTAGGGGCCGGCTCACTCCAACTCACCATGGGTTATTAACTCGTCCTATCTCTAAAGTCCCTAGACAATATCAAAAAAGTCACAATTCTGTAAACAGTGGACTTACCCTCCCTCCCCTTGATCGCCTAAGCTGCTCAGTGTGCACTCGATACCTCTTAGATAGAGATATAGGCTTTGATGTCAGGCTCCCGCTTGACCAGGCCATCACACGACCAAACAATATCTACAGTACATTACAGGCACCCATATGGCAACCTACCAGAGGAACCAAAGGCATACACCTCAACCCACCAGCAGTCACCTTGTTAATACCTCTAAATATGACATAAACTCGCGTAAAAGAAACCCGTCCCAGGAGGTCAAAACTCCCCCTCTAGGTAACGTGCCGTTCCGCTCAGCTGATGTTTCTCCCCCCACCCCCATCCAGACAAAAAATCTTGGGAACCCTGAGGCACCACTCCTTTCCCAAGTTGATAGAGTAAGGGATTCTACCCGATATCACCTCCCGCGACCTTCACCGGGGATAAGAATTTCCAAAGCCCAATCTTTAGCATCCCGGAAATGTGGATTTGATCAACCCCGGAAATGCCTTACGGGCGATTTGACCCCCACTGTGCTTCCACTTCACCCCAGGCTCCTAGGTGCAGAATTATTAACCATCGGGCTGCTGCCCGTTTCTATTATGAAAATAATCATGAACTATCACTCGTCACATTAAGAACTAGATACTAGGAATGATTGCTGGGATTGATAGCTTGTGCTAGTGGCCCCGCACTGGTCTCATTAGAACCGGAGGAAGTGTTTGGGTTATGATGGGGTCATGGGGCAGGGGTAGGATTGCATTGGTGTTTTCGAGTGGTGTTGTTGCGGATACTGCGTTTATTCCCAGCAGAGTGTCGAGCCTTCCCTATAAATGGGCGGAGGCCACCGTGGTTACCAACATGGTATACGATTCCCAGCGTTGATGGAAATCCCCCCCGATCCGCGGATACCTTAGGTTTCTCACTTGAGATACAACAGCGGATTGGGGAGGCGATCCAGTCTGGCCCGGACCCGGTGGTTCGAAGGGCTGTGGGACATGAAATTGTAAAAATTGGCATTTGGCCTGTGAATGGAAGGGAATGAAACTGCGGTTACACTATTGACTTAAATTCGGTTGATTGACTTGATGAAAGACGAGGGGTTGATCCCGCCAGTCTCGCACTCGGGACCCTGGAGCCCGGTCAAGACAATCTGGAGGAGCACCTGGCACCAATCCCATATGAACCTTCCAGAACAGCATGTGTCAGCTGTCAAACCATAGTCTGCCGCCTATGCTAAACCCACTACCGGGGGTACCCCCTTCCAAAGCCTACACACCCTCTCCCTGCCTCCAGGCTTCTTCTGTCAACTTCATCATACCCACCAAAACCTCCAACCCCATAACTCTATCCTTTTTCTCATTCCTCGCTAGGTCCAACGCGACTCACCTGCCTCACAAAAAAGCCCCTTTCCCAACCTGTAATACCCACTCATCCGAAAGGACTCCAGACCGCGATACCTCGTTCTTCAACCACGGGCACGGCTGGGGAATTGTAGTGTCAACTTCTACACCAAAGAGCAACTACCTTACTTACCTCATCGTCTATCTCCTCCCCATGGAAGAGCCGATAGGGGCTTGTTGATACTGGGCAGTATCTTGTCCATGCGCTGCACTAGCATATGCTTCATAATCCCCATTCGTTCTCCAATATGTCGAGAGTGGCGAAAGTGGGTTACCATACCCTTCTTAACCATATCCTCCCACTCCTGCAGCTTCTGGTAAAGGGGGTTCTTCTCCACAGCAACCGTGTCAAGCATACTCCCGTGACTGAATACATCTAGAGTTGCGATATGGACTTAGTGCACTTCCGGATCCAGATGTACCACTTCATAAGAGCTGCAAACCGCTGATGTCAAGTTTGGGGAGCGCTCCCGGGCCCCCGGACCCCGAGGAACCGGTGGCTCGCATTACGTGCATTCCCGCGCCTCTGGGCGGCGGTCTAGGACCTACCGGTAAGACGAGCCGGCAGGTTACCATTCCGGCTCCTATACTGAGCTGGGTGCATGGTAATATGGTCCGCATTATAACTGGTAAAAGAGATATTGACGATTTCCCAACGGACTTGTAGTTTTTCGGCTACTCCCTCTTTTTTTTTCTTTTCTTGCCTTTTTTTTTTTGGCTATTGCTCTCCGTATAGAGAATTCTCAATTCTCAATCCCGACTCCCTGGACCGGGGGGGAAATGGAGAGCAAAGAAAAGAAAAGAATCACTAAGCAGAAGTACTCCCCTACCCGTGGTCAACCTAACCTTCCCTGGTGGCTCGATCCGCAGCCAGGCGCCCTTAGTAGCTGCTCACACTCTCCCATTCTACGGGTTAGTCCTAGAACTAGGACCCAACCCGTCCACCTCGCACACTGCCCCGCGGTCACATACCTACCCTCCACAATGTGAATCCATTTCCAGCCAAGAAATAACGAGGGAGCAACCACCAATGCACATAGGGCCAGCGACTGTCTCGAAGGATTCCCTGGAAATCTTTCACTCACTTACAGTAGATGGGTTATATTGAAACGCTCGTACCTACGATATGACCTGGGCACCCACCTCAGCACAGAGAGGTGTCTATCTACCGTAGCACCAGTGCCAGCCAGCACGGCAGAGCACAGAAATAAGGATGAACCAGACCCACCCCCTCACCATTCCTCTCTTCTATCAGCCTGTCCGGGAGTCGGGGACTTGGACTAATATGTATTTAGGGTAGCGGCAAGGTTAGCAGTAAAGCGCGAGTCAGAGGGATTTCCTCAAAGACCTTTTTTGAGATCTTGCGATGCTCTTTCGTCCAGGGTCTCTATCCTTTGGAGCAGGAAGCCCTGGAGCGAGTGATTTTCAGTGAAATTAGTGAAGTAATTCAAACCTGGCGATTTGATGGTTCCCACCACTTCTGTTGGAAACTGTAGTTATGGGTGCACTCTCCTCTTATCTGTTGCTGAGGTTACGAGTGATACCTCGTGACCACTTACGTCACCCCCTTTGTCCCCTCTTAAATCCTCGCCCCTCTCTTTCTTCTTGCTTCTTCTCTTCTTCTTTTTCCCTCTTAATTATCTTCTTGTTCAATAAGTAAAATAAATCTTTTGCTTTCTCTGGTGACCACTTCCCCTTTGAGCCTGTGGAACTCCTCTCTTCCCTTCTTTCGCACCCGATAGCTCTCAACAACTTCCCATTCGAACTTGCGGGGGGGACTGTATAGGATCAGAGAGCGCTCTGGGAGCTAACTATGGATGAAAGGCTTTAGGAATGAGGGCGGTGGGCATGACGCAGGTATCCCCAGTTATGATAACGTTGAAGATGCTCAACTCTAGGCTCTTAGATCGAGACTAGTGAGGGGAAGAGGGTTTTTTTTAGACAGAGTTTTATGTGGGAATACAAATCCACAGCGGGATTTTTCTGAGTTTCGCCCTCGAACCGTACGGGAAACCACACAAAACAACCCCAAGACTGCTCTACAGGCCCGGCCCACCCGATCTGTACCACCTAGCTAACCTAGTCCCACCCATACCCAGAGCCAAACTCATCTACAAGCCATTGAAGTCTGCCATAAATCCAAGTATAGACTTCTACATCTACCCCAAAGCGACCCCTCTACCTCCTCCAATTCTTCATAATCATTCCAAAGAGCTCAAAATCCTCCAACGCATCACCTATATCCGTTTTAATCTTCCCTCCCTCCCTAACCGCACGATAAAAGCTCTTCAACTCAAGCGTATACGGATCCTCGTACGTATTCCTAACAAACCTCTCCACAAACTTCCCATCCACATTCTCCCTCACAGTCATAGTAACTGGCAAACCCTTCACGTACGGGGTATCGTACTTTATGAGCACGGACTTGTTCTCGGAGTATACCTCGATATGCGCGTCGAATATTGGAATCTTGTGGAGCCCAGACTCGTAGAGTACGGTAAAGTGGCCATAATTGAAGAGAACATTCCAGATCGGCATACGGAGTGACATTCCCAGCGTTGGGTTCTCACGAACCGGCATTCCGAGGATTTCACGCATGAGGGATAGGTCGTGGGAGCCTAACCTATTCTCTCTGTTAACACCGACTTTACGTTTCCGTTCCAGATCCCGGCAGCTCACCCAGTTAACCACCTGTACATCTCAATGCTCTGCTCAGTAACCGGGACCCCGTATCTCATCAACTCCTCCGAAGCCATATCCTTCGCCCGCTTCGCTAATTCACTTATATCCTCAACCGTATAATCCGAGAACTTCCTCGGGAACGTTCCGGATTGTCCCACGAACGTGCTATTCGGCCCGATTATATCCCTAACCCTAGCGTATATGATCTTCTCTCGCCCACCAATCTCCGCGATAGCGTCTTCAACGACTGCGGCATAGCGCCGCATGTACCCCACCATGACCCTGCCCTTAGAATGCTTCTCTCCCTCGGCGATGGCTAGTGCATCTTTCTTTGTCAGTGTCACCGGTTTCTCAACGAATACGTGCTTGTCATGCTTCAGTGCCAGAAGGACATGCTCAGAGTGGAACTCGTCTGAGCCTAGGACGAAGACTGCGTCGACGAATTGGGAGGAGCATAGCTCTTCCGCATTTCGTGTTGTGTGAATAGGTTGTTGGGATGGAATTTTTAAGGCGGCGTGAGAGACAGCGGCGGGAGAGATGTCGCAGAGGTAGGTTATCTTGTAGAGTTCTAGCAGGAAGTTCAGGGTTGGGATATGGACTACTTGGGCTACTTCCCCGCAGCCGATTATTCCGACGTTTATTGAGGTAGACATTTTGGAAGGAGATGCAGGTGAGAACCGGATTGGTAGGGACACTGGTATATATAATGCGGGGTTCGCTATGTCATAAATAAGAGCATTCCATGCAGTAGTAGGGACGCCCATACTGGTATGTATTAGCCACAGCGCCACAACTACTGCACTTCACTCAAATGTCCGAGAAATGCTCAGTAGCTATCCAGATACTGATTACTAGAACAAGAGCTGGTGGGGGCATGATCGTGGAACCCAATCCCTGCATAGTGTTATCTCCGAAATATGACTGTTAAGTTAGGATATCACAATTCCCCACAAGTACGCAAGAGGCCCTCCAACACAGTGGCAAAAGGTCTTGTACTGTATCGAGCACAGTGGTTATCCTAGAGAGGGCAGTGTAGCTCCAATAGTGACCCCGCGGTGGTACTTGTATAACAATCCAAGAAACACGGTGTTATTGTTTCCGAAGCCAACAAAAATCACTCCCTCTGTCCTAAACCCTTTGGGAGCACTAAATAGTCCCCTTGTTCGGCTGTATTCTAGGACCTTTCTTATAAAAAAAAATTGGCTCAAACACGGAAGGCCAAAAAAACATATCGCTATATCTTATTTATTTATTTGTCCCTCCGAACCTGGTAAGAGGTCACGAACGAAACACAAAGCACAATACAAGTTAACTCCCAGCTCCGTCCGAATAGGAAATACAAGGGTAAGAGAAAGCGGTATTTAAAACAAAAGCCCAGTTGAACTTCAACCAACGCAGGAGAATGAGGTTCTAGCGGAATTTAGAGACAATAACGGCGATGATAAGCAGTACCAGGACAGTTATGATTGCGATAGTAATCATCCGGTTGGTAGCCATCCTAAAAAATTGTGATTGTTAGACTACGCAACAATAGGAAACAAAGAGTCAAAGTTCATACCTACGTGCCATACCTCTCAGAGTTTTGATACTTCTGTCCAGAAACCTTTCACTATCGTTCAAGGTATTATGAGTATTCACAATCTGTTCTCTCTGTCTCCCGAGATCTCCTAAAATGGAAGCACCGATTTCTTCGGTTTCGTTCGCGACGCGCTGCGAATCTCTGAGTCGCTGCGAAGATCTCTCCAACCGATCGGTTCCCGAGAGTAGCTGTTGGCGCTGGTCAACCACAGCATCCCCTGAACCAGATTTCGAACGAGCTCCGAAGAGGGCATCACGGTCGAGGTTTTGGGTGTGTTTAACAAGCGAGTGGCGGGAAATATCGAGGTCGTGGGCGTAATTACGGAGGCGGGGTTTAATTTTGGATCTCTGGGCAGAGGGGATATTATTGATCTCTAGGGACATTTGACCGAGCTTCTCAACTGTTAGCCATCCAAAATAGCCTTAGGGTAGGTAGCATAGAAGGTAACGAACAATTTCGTCGGCCTCGTCAACGGCCCTTTCGGCAGCACGAATAGCCGCTTTGCGCGGCTCCCCAGAAAGCTCAGGTATCTGATCGAGTTTTTGAGTGATGTCCGCCCGGACAAGCTTGAAGTCAGCCTCGTAGGAGGCGAAGAGCTCCGAGCCGGGATCAGAATCGAGGGCGTACGACATGTTTATAACTTGTCCGATAAAGGCGATGACGATTAGTATCGAAGGTTGGTTGGTAGATGAGTGGACTCCACTAGCTCAGCTCGAGTGATATAGGGGATAGACGAGGAGCACGGTGGGTCCCTGGAAATTTGCCTGGTACGATATCTTAAAGTTTGCAGCTAGAAGACTGAGTGTGGGGTTGTAAGGCGGGGCAGAAATAAAAAGAAAGGAGAGACGAAAGATGCTTCGGAAGAGGTTGGTGATGGAGATGGTTGGGCGAGGGCGGGTTCTTGGTGTTCCAGCAAGCATCATAACCTCCCTCCCTCAGGTGGCGGGTGCCCGTCCAGCAAACGTTGCAAATTGCCAACGACCCGAGAACAATGAACAAAATACTAAGAAAAACATATCTCACACGCAACATACTATTCCAAGACCCTATCTATATAGGAAAGCAAGGAGTTTACAGCAGATTCTAACATTAACCCTCATGCCTACCTAGACCCGGGATCTTCCCCTGAAGATCTGAGGCTCTTTTCCAGCTGGTCCGAGCGTTCCGCAGGCCGAAGTCATTATCGTGTCGGACTCCCGGGCGTTCATGATATTCCTGCGCGATTCTAATGCCACCAGGCAAAGGATTTCTCTCTCTCCTTTCCCATACCGGTATGTGCCCCCATATCCCACTTCCCATAGCAAACCTCATACTGCCCACTAACCCCAGGTCTTGCCCCACCCCCTCTTGCGCTCACAATTTCTCACTCACAATACATTCCCCACCTAGCCACCCAATCTCCTTCCTCCCATTATAAAAAAATTGGCAAAAAAGCAAAAATTCATTCTCACACATACCCCGACCTACCAGACACCTGTCACCTAGGCGCCTGATATCGTATACGGTATGATAGAGTACTTAGGTGGAAAACACCGAAGTTGCCTATCATTTTTGTTTTGGCACCAGATTTGTGCTCGTAGATGGATACGGCACTGTTGAGGGAGACTAGGGGAACCGAGAGTGCTTTTGTGTTTATTTATCATTCTTCCCTCTCCTTGTTTTCATCCTGTTATGGTAATCGGTGCATTTATTTATGCATACCTGCAATCATTAATTGGCTTCATTGATTCCCTGAGCGAACTAAATAATCATAAAAATTAATAAAAGAAAAAGGGTAGTGTGCACCGTAAACGCCCTCCGGGTGATGTATATAAGAAACGTGGAAATGAATGGAAGGAAGGGGAAAGAGAGGAAGACAAAAAATCTAAACTGTACATTAAAAGACCTTGGAGGGGATCATGTAGAGAAAAGTAAACTAAGCAAATATGTAAGTGGACCCAAACAATGTATATACAGTACAGAGGCACTCCGGCAAGAAACAAAGATAAGTGAAGGAGGAAAAAGAAAGAAAAAGAGAGAAGGGGAAGGAACATAGAAGGGAAAGAAATGTATCCTGAACATGGAATGATCGATTTTTAAACTAGTTTCCATCGGCCGGGAGGTCAAGCAAATGACCCATCTGAGTAATCTACTCCCATTCGTCAGTTCTCTTCCCCTTCCCCTACGTAGAGCACCAGACACATACCTTGGTTCTCAAATAGTCACCCACCTCCTTTCCGGTCACCCCGCCCTTCAAATTCTGCCACGCAAGTGGGATCATAGGCACTCTCTCCACAACTCTAACTTCCTTTCCCGGCCCCTCCACAGCAGCAATCTTGTCCGGATTATTTGTGAGGAGCCTAATATTGACCGACTCCAGATCCATCAATATAGCTGTGGCAAGGCCATAACTCCTCGCATCGGCGGGATGTCGAAGTATGAGGTTCGCCTGAACCGTATCATTTCCTAGGTCCTGGAGGTTGTATGCCTTCAGCTTCTCCCCAAGGCCGATACCGCGGCCTTCCTGGCGGAGGTAGACTACTACTCCGCCAGCTGGGTCCAGGGACATGAGACGGGCAGCCTCATCTAGTTGTTCGCCGCAATCACAGCGAGCAGACCATGCGATTTCGCCGGTGTAGCATTCCGAGTGGATGCGAACGAGGGGAGTAGTGCGGGTGTTGCTTTCCAGGGCGGCTAATTTGGTTATGGGAGCCATGTTGGAGAGAGATGTGGAGGAAGCTGCGCGACTAGGAACCCGGGAGGAAATTGGGGAGTCATCGACATGGGAGGAAGTACGACCGGGAAAGAGTCTACCCGTGTATGCGCCTCTGATCATACGGTCCAGCTCGGTCTCCCCTTCACGCGGGGCGTCGAGGGATCTAGAACGGATCTTGTTCCCGAAAACAATGGCTAGATGTTCTTTATTATCAATGCTATTTTGGTACAAGTGGAGAAATATCTCGGTTCCGGTGGTGCTGGCGAGGTAATTTGTCAGTTTTTTTTTCCGTAAAAGGCGGATTGTGAGGTCGGATAATTACGTCGGAATCCTAGCTCTAACTACGCAGTTGACCTTGGGCAGCTCTTCCATCAACTTTGGCGGGTTTTTGCTGGTCACCGGCCCTATGAGTGGCGTACTAGGGGTTGTGGGAGGCGTAAACGCTGGACTAAGAATTGAAGGAGGAACCTGCCCCTCCGGGCCTAGAAGCATTGCTGAGTCTGAGCGAGAGATGGGATTCATAGCCAGAAGTGTGGGTGAAGCATGAGCCGGTGGAGTAATGCTGTTCGTTGATTGATCAATGCTGGAATTGGACCCAAAGTGGTAACCATTTCCAGCAAGCTTTGGTTTGGGGGAGTATATAGAAACAGAATTAGAGCCGGGCTTTCGAGGGGACTCTGAAATCAAAGCTGAGGGCAAGGTATCGGGGGAACTGGTGATTTCAGGAGCCGACATTTTGCACGATGGTGTAAAGAATTAGGTATGGGTATGTGTATGTGGGTCGGATAATATGCAATGGTATCAGGAAACAATTGAGGCCAGGGACCGGGCAGAAAAATATTGAGAATGAGAGGGAGCCCCAAATGGCAACGGCAGACTCGAAAAAGGGTTATTATGTATTTGGTAACGAGGAAAGTTCGGGGGCAAGTGGAGAGGGGTGACGATGATGATAGGGAGGTGGGGCGCAGAGTAATCGAGAGGTGAGGGTGAGTAAGCAGAGCAAGCTAAAAAGGAAAGAAAAGGGACGGTCTCACGGGAGCGAAAAAAACTAAGCCCACGGTATGAGATGGGCATCCGAGGCCGAATTTTCTGGTTCGCCCGTGATGTCAATAGGCCGAAATAAGGAATAATAATTCTTTGAAACAGAACAAATGCATAAAATCCCACCAGATGCCCCACCGAGCCCATCCCACTTTAATTCTTATTCATCCAGATTAGTGGCATGGGGAAGATATATTCTCCGCAAGAATTACTTCTTGGTGAGAACTCCGTCCAATCCGTTTTGTCCCTTTCTACTGTTCCTGGTGGGGAGGGCACATTGGAGAATGGGGGACTAGAAGATCACAAAATGGCCTTCCAATGCATCTTCGCTAATTATCGGTAATATGACCGTAATCCCATAGGCTGAGCGATTGTTAGGCATGTCATCCTCAGTATCAACGATTGGACTTTCCCAACATTAATAAGCGCACCTAGCGCAGCGGCATGTAGGATTCATGTTATATTTGTAATATTGTGATAGCGGTATCATCAGCCACCGGCATTGTATCTAGTATTACTCGTAGAGTGCAGAGTGCCAACCAAACTTTGGTCTTTGACTATGTACGGTATCTCCCATGCTTGTTCCAGGGTGCTAACAAACAATACCAGTATGTTCCGACAGGCACTCTTACGGTCCTCTGCCTAACCTACATATACCACCAGCACAGAGCGATCGTCCCTTCGAGCACGATACAAAGGTTTGACACCTAACCCTTTGGATAAAAGAAGAAGTAGGGCATAGCTGACTGATACATACCTTACCATATTCTCTAGGGTGCTATGATAGTATGATATTATTATTATATAATATTATCATACTTATTATCAGAAGTTTTTAACTATCGTACTACAAGGTGTGTAGAAAGTGCGAGTCCTGCAGATAAGCCATTTTCAGAGAGAAGAAAAGTAGTATTCTCAAGAGAATTTTCAATTACTGTATTTATTTAAAAAGTACATTATAGTTCTGATAAAAGTAAAATAGTTAACAAAATATAAGAAAATTTAACATTTACTAGATCAATCAGGAAACCAGAATTTTATTCTATAATAATATTATTATTATGATCATACCTACTACTTTATATAGAATATTACAACTTTTACAGCTTTTTAACTAAATTAAATTATTAGAAGGATGAGAATGTAAAAAGAAAAGAAAGGGTATTATAAATTTCCAAGTATTTTTTATTCTATTATTACTACTCATAGTATAGTTGTTATGATACTCAATCTACAAATTTTATAGTTTAAGTTTGAAAAAGTGATGACTTTGAGATTGATAAAATAATCTCAATAGCTAGTAAAGAAAATATTTTCCTAATAATATTATCTAAAAATTGAAAAACACCTAAATCATCAAAGAGTATTATTTTGTTACTGACTGCTTGTATGATAATATTATTACTATAGTCAAATTTCATTTAAGTCAGAAAAATATATATCATATTTTATACTTTTTCCAGGACTTCTTATTAATCAAGATATATAAGATATTTTTAGGCTCACTGAGAGGTAATTTATTCTTCTATCATTTATGCCATTCTACATATCTTTTCCAATGTTGAGGCATTTTTGAAGAAGACTGCCATTACATATAATCAAAGCCTACTTATTTCTCAAATCTTTGTGGTATGCAAGAGCGGGATTTTTTTAAAAATGCTTTAACGCTACGAAACCAACTAGTCGTAGGCCTAGTCATGTTTACAATGGTTAGAAAATTACAAGTATTATGAGCCCCTCTATCCAAGTATTTTTAAAATGAACTGCTCTTGCATGCACTCTTAGTTTAAGCAAAGGAGTACATTTTGGCTGTATGCAATTGCAGTCCCTTTTAAAAACACTTCAACATTATGATCACAGTTGTTACCTGTCACTCGCTGCATGCTGGGGTTAGGCCGGAAATGCTGGGAAGTCCCTTGTGGTTAAGGAGAAAACAAAAGAAAACAAAAGAAAGAAAAAGCAAAAGAAGGAGTGCCGGCAGCGTCCTTGAATGGATCACCATGCGCGATACTCTGGCGATCAGGCCTACAACCATGGTATTTTGGAATTGAGTGTGCTTTGTCCGATATGTCCCACACTTGAGTGTGCCTGAACAACGGTACAGTACTGGTAAGCTTGAGCTTTTGCTTCACTTGAGGCGGCACCCCTTTTGTGCTTTACCCTCAATGAACGGCTGACTGGTTATCATGGCAATCGCAGCACGGCTAACATGACCGGTCTCTGCCCCCTTACTTCCAGTGAATCACATAACCCACTCGATTGGCCAATCCAATGGCTTCGGACATTATAACCACTAAATTTTCAAAAGAGATATTTTCTTGCCCCATAAATTGCATTTCTCAAGCCCTATGACGAGGATCCCAACCGAACCAACCCATGGCCACCCCCGTGACTGCCTATGCTGTCCCGCTATATAACTATCAACCCCTCCTCCCTTTTCCTCGCCCCCTCCCCTTTCTGTCCCTTCCCCCCTTATCATCCCTTCCCCCCTCTCTCATACCCCTCGATCCCCCACTTCTCCTTTTTTTTCTCTCTTGTGTCGGTGCCTTTGCACCGGCCACACCCGTCACTCATCATCCGACTCAATGCCTCCCACCCGTAAGAAACGTCGAAGATTGAAACCCGGTCGAAGAGAATGGATCAGAATCAACAGATCATCAACGATAAATTATTGGCTGACAGCTTAAAGTTGATCAACCAAGCGATCAAGAAAATTTGGTTCTCTGAGGGATTTGAGCCATCACTTGAAGGCGGGGGCGGATTCCTGGCCCTGTGCGTGGTGTTTAGGGACTCGTCACTGTTGATAAGAGCCTTGGGCTAGTCACTGTTGATAGAACTGCCTGGGACTCGCATCTTATTAACCGTGCTTGTCCCTATTCAGAGGACTTGTTACTGCCGATAACGTTGCACACAGGACGTCGTGTCGGCCCGGGTTTCCTAGGGGCTAGTCACCTCTGACCACCGAACCGCCCGGCTCAACTTTGCCTGTTCTTGAAACAGTCGAACTTGTATCAACTCCAATTGTGTGGCCGTCTGAGATTTGCTCCATGCAGTATGAGTTATGGAGAGGGCTGGGTCTGGCAATTAAAGTTAAAAGAAGAAAACCTGGGTGATAGGGTCAATGGTCCGAAAAGACTGGTAATACCCCACATTAGACTGTTTTTATCACCGAGATCCTAATTCAATTATCGTTATTCAGCAGCGTCATTCCAACGAGCCTTTGTTAATTGCGGATCGGGTCGTTTGCCCGTTCAATGCTCCTTTGTGTTCGTCCCATCGGAGCGCGGCCCAATCCCATGTGCCCTAGACCTTTGCTGTTTGGCGAACCAATAGAGCTCGGTCCCAGTTATCGAGTATGCAATTGCAACGCGAGCCCAGATTTCCTTGAGAACTAGACCACCAGGACTTCTCAGCATTCGGCTTCTCCGTCCATTACAGGCTTTTCTGACCATGAATGGGCGCTTCCACCCATGCATTAGGTCTTCCGAACCTGTATCGGCTTCTCCTGAATCGCATGGGGTCTGGACGATGGCGTTCCAGTAGAGAGATCAGCTAATTGAGCCCTAGAGGGGTGATATCGGGTTGATTTCTCCATCGAGAGATTGTCGAATCTCCGAATTTAGGTCCATTAGAACACCGATCGACCGGACGGGTATCGCGCTCGCTCCTAGAAACAGCGGACTGGATGGATACTCCATGAGTCATCGTGAATGGACCGCCGAATGGATCGCCGGCATGATCAATATAACAAAGAAACTGGCTGTGGCTCAGTAGATTTTATCTAAAGTTAGTCCTCGTTCAGTACATACTACTATTTAAGCTAACAGTTCCAAAAGACATCCAGAAACTTTTGACACTATTGGATAATCCGCAAGGCACCGCTAGCGATCTCTAAAAGCATAGCTGTATATGCGGCCAATGATGGACGTTATTTCGAAATCTTCTATGGATAGACGTTACGAAGGAGCCACAATTCGGCAACTCTTTTGCGAAGTCACTTGGGCTGAGGAATTGTCTGTATTGAAGAATCTTTACGGTTGAAGAGCAGTGGCCCCTTGTCAACGGTCAGGCGCTGGAAGCCTGAGCCTCCAAATAGGCCTGGTTGTCTTGAATACGGTTTTGTGAGTACATCCTTGAAAGATTTGATCATAGAATGCACATTTGCTGACGGTCATAAAGGGTTCATTCCGTTTGACCGCTTTTCAATCTTCGACGTTTCTTACGGCTGGAGGATGCATTGAATTGGCTGATGAAGGTGTGAAGGGAAGGGTAAATAGGCTGATGTATTTTATAGCTGGTTTATAAGGTAGATAAACTATTTTCCCATTGATGGGTTTTGGTCCAGGAAGTGAACACAATTCTCTGTTTGGACGAACCTGCTATAAGCACCGACTTGGGTTGGGTAGGGGTAATGTACGAGTACGTAGATACACCCATGTTAAAATGCTAGCACCCCATGTTCTATCGAGCCCGTAAACATACTTCCACCCGCGATGACTCACTCTCCGTACCTCGGGCTCTGGGCGAAGCCTAGAGGATAAAGGACACCTGGACCCCTATTCCGCTTTGTTTTGTTTTGTTTTGTTTTGTTTTAGCACGAGCGTGTTGTATAGTATAGTAAAGTTAGTAGATAGCACATACCATGGTCATAAGTCAAGCAAAGTCTTGATCAACACCGTCTTATACCGGAGTTACAGGGTGGGGAACACTGCATACTTCCGAACAGCCCTCCACGACCAGTGCTTGTGAAGGGAGCAGTTATCATATGTGTCAGAAATGGCAGGTGGCGAGTTGAAATCGATGAGCCGCGGGCCAAATGGAAGATTATTTCCACTGTGGAAATATGGTCACGGAAGGTGGAAGGACGAAGACAAGATAGAGGCGAAAGGCCAAATAAGAAACGAGTTGCGACAGGTTTTTATTGATTTGATTCTCGGAAAGAAAAGATAACTTGCTTAAGAGCGAGGAGAGCAGAAGATTTTGAAAAGACATGCAAGCCCCTGCCACCAATGGCATCCAGACCGATCCGTGACTAAGCCATTATGCCCCGATAAGCAACTTATCTTACAATAGACGATCAAACAATACGGTTGTGCAGGGCTTGGCCACCGGGTGAGAGAGCAAAGGAGAGAAAAATCACATGATCCCACCCCCATGAGCGCCGCATAGCGAGTCAAGAGAGTTAACGAGGGGATGAACCGAAAGATACGCGGTGGGGGGTATTGCACGAGTGCTATGAGATGCCGCTTGGTCGGTTCTTTAGGGTATTGTGCAATACAGTGCAGTCAGGCATTGGATCAACCAATAGGTTAGACCTCACGAGGGGCGTTCCAAGTGCCCGGCTAGCTGCTGCGGCATCCTTAGTGAATCGTGAGCACATTTCAGGAATACATTCTCCATGAGGTGTTTCTAAATAGGGTATCTCGGGAGGTCACTCGCGGGGAAGCGGGGGGGGGGACTAATGTATGATAATGTAAAGGAAGACGGGTACTGGGGAAATGCCATGACGCGGCAAGAAGCAAATAAGTTGACAACCCTCAATCACAGTTTCGAACAAAGGGCGACAGCTTGACGGACATGCAGCATCACTCGCGGTGGCGGGGTGGACTCACCCGATAAACCGAGGCGTAGCTCCTCCCTTCCCGCATTATTCGGCTCCGGGTAGACCCCTGATACCACAACTAGGTCGGGAATTGCCTCCGGGAGGGCATTGGACCGAGCGCCGACTGCTATCCGCCAATAGTGCATCGTGGCGGGGATATATAGCAGTTGGCGTGGCTACGGTGCGGTTCATTTTAAGATGGTTTTATTTTATTTGGGGCGCCTTCGAGCGGTGGGATGCTACCCGGTCTTAGGCTTCCTTCCCGAGATACTTGTGATCGGGGGACTATGATACATAAGAATCCACCGCTAGGGTCACTACTTGTCACTCGTATAAAGGTCAAGAAATCTGAAGCTCGGGTTGAGACTGATATTTTCGGCCATGTTCACAGTGCGCCCGACCCATTTCGGGAAGACTATATATTATGGCCCCGTTAACGTATCACACGCAACCTCCTGGGCCTTTTCTTCTTCTTCTTCTTCTTCTTCTTCTTCTTGGGGACTTCGAAGATCCAGCAAGCTCCAACCGGGGGGTGAACTTATCGACAGGACCACCAAACAAAACAGTAAAAAGCTGCCGTCTTCAAACGGCTATGACGGCTGCGGTATGTACTGTACGATCTATTCTATCTCGTTTGGATACGCAACAACCCTGTCTGCTAAGTACCCAAGGTCGGGAGAGTAGGTGTGTTCGGCCATAGAACGATGAAAGTTTCGCATCCCGTCCGCTCTGCGGTAAACAAGCATCGTATCGTTCGGTTAGTACTACAGTGGGTGACCATGTGGGAATCCCGAATGCTGAACTCTTTTTGAACTCCTTTCCGAACCCCCCATTTTTTTTCTTTCTTTCTTATGGCCTCGATAATGCGTTGTGGTGTTTAGTTACGGGGCTAGGATGGGCTAACCCGGCGGTACAATGGGTGAAGGCGATCCTTGGTGATTGGTTGAGTAGCTGCCAGTATAACTATGGTAGAACGACTCGTAGAATCTAGATTGATAATCGCCGGCGGTTTACTAGATAGCACACAGGATTTTTTTTTCAGTGCAGTAGCTCCTGTCTAGTTGCTACTGCCCTAATGCCTCGTCGAGTGATAGGAAATGAGGGTGGGTTAGGTTTCCCGTTGGGCTGCCATGCACTTGAGAGCCGCACTCGTTTTTCTTTTTTCTTCCCTATGAGGGGGAACACCCAAACCTAAGCATCTGAGAGCCTGCTTGTGCCAGCGTTGGGGAGCAGCCCATATTGACAGATCTCCAATTTTGTCAGCAGTGTACCAATCTGCTCTTATCTCATCTAGAACTGATAATATCATAGTGTCCATTAATTTTAGGGGTGTGACTGTGCTGAAGATGCAATATAAACCTGCAATCTATCATACTATCATATCATGATAGATTTGCGAAAATCATAATTGATATTATCTACTCCTCTCCTTATTAGACAATTTCCCCTGGGTCAAGACTGATTATTATTTTTTAAGGAAATTTAACAGTTCATCCCTGGCAGTGTTAAGTCGAGGATATATCCTACAGGCTGAGGAGTAAAATTCATGCCAAGACTGCCGTCCATATCTAATCTTTCCCGTACTTGGCAAGATCTTGGTAGTTTTAGATAAGATAAGAGCCGATTGGTGCACGGCGAACAAAAGGGAGATTTGTTTCGGGGTGCTGCTTAGCCCGAGGCAGCCCCGCCATCCCGCCATCCGTTTCGTTCATCATTTCCCACCACGAAAACACACATCTCCGGCTTAAAAAAATCTCAAGAAACATTGTTTAGGATGGCTGGTAAAATTGCAGGATCCGGGCCTGAAGTGGTATATTTTTCTCTATTCAATTTGTTTTCTCCTGTTTTTCTCTACCATCTTCTATCTAACACTTTTTTTTCCAGGTCGCTAAGCTATTCGATACGATTCTGGTACTTTATACCCTTAGATCGAGTGCACGGCGCGTATCTGATAATGTGATTTGGAGTAATTAGGTTCTTGACTTTGGGTTTGTTCCTCCCTCTAGTAGGGACTTTGTTCCGTGCAGATTTGCTAATTTTTCCATTAGGTCTCAATATAGTCACTTGATTACCCGTCGTCTTCGTGAGCTCAATGTCTACGCTGAGATGCTCCCGTGCACCCAGAAACTCGCAGACCTGTCGTGGAAGCCGAAGGGTGTGATTCTCTCTGGCTCTCCATATTCTGTCTATGATTCTGATGCACCACACGTTGATCCCGCCGTTTTTGAACTTGAGGTATAAGTGCATGCTCCCTCCGCTGCTTCCTACAAAGCTAACAAATCCCCCTTCCTGAAGGTTCCAGTCCTTGGGGTCTGCTACGGCCTCCAAGAGATCGCCTGGAACTACGGCAAGGACGTCTCAGCCGGCAACCGCAAAGAGTACGGCCATGCGATCCTCAGCGTAACCAGGCACACTGACGCCCCCTCTCACATTGACGTCCTATTCTCCGGCCTGGCAGACGAGCTCGAGGTATGGATGTCCCACGGCGACAAGCTCCGTGCTCTGCCAAAGGACTTTGTGACCATTGCTACCACCTTCAACGCGCCCTTCGCCGGGATTGCGCATGCGCAGAAAAAGCTCTATGGCATCCAGTTCCACCCGGAGGTTACGCATACCTCCTGCGGGAAGGCACTCATTGAAAACTTTGCTGTTAAGCTCTGCCAGTGCCAGCAGAATTGGACGATGGAGAGGTTTGTCGACACCGAAATTGATAGAATCAGGAAGGTTGTCGGGCCCACGGGACAGGTTATCGGAGCCGTTTCTGGAGGTGTTGATTCTACTGTTGCCGCGAAGTTAATGCATGAGGCTATTGGTGATCGGTTCCACGCTATTCTGGTCGACAATGGGGTTATGAGGTTGAATGAGTGTGAAATTGCCCATAAGACTTTGACTGAAGGGTTGGGAATCAACCTTACTGTCGTTGATGCCTCCGAGGAGTTCCTGGGGAAGCTTAAGGGCGTTGAGGATCCCGAGAAGAAGAGGAAGATCATTGGAAATACCTTTATTGAGGTTTTCCAGAGGGAGGCTGAGAGGGTTATGAGGGAGAGTGGTGGCTCTGTGGATTTCCTGCTCCAGGGGACTTTGTATCCAGATGTCATTGAGAGCATCTCCTTCAAGGGTCCTAGTGCTACTATCAAGACCCACCACGTATGCATCCTCCTTGCCCCACCCTCAGCTATCTTCTAACAAAAATATTAGAACGTCGGTGGTCTCCTTGAAAACATGAAACTCAAGCTCATTGAACCCCTCCGCGAGCTCTTCAAAGGTAGCCTCCCGTCCTCCTCTCCCCATTTGAAGACTGCAAGCTAACAACTTTAAAGACGAAGTCCGCATCCTTGGCACAAACCTCGGCATTCCTGAAGACCTGGTCTGGCGCCATCCCTTCCCGGGCCCTGGCATCGCGATCCGTATCCTGGGGGAAGTGACACCCGCGCAAGTCGCTATCGCCCGCAAAGCGGACCATATCTACATTGAGGAGATCAAGGCCGCCGGCCTCTACCGCAAGATCTCCCAAGCCTACGCTGCGCTCCTACCCGTTCGCGCGGTCGGCGTCATGGGCGACAAGCGGGTGCACGACCAGGTCATCGCCTTGAGAGCTGTCGAGACTACGGACTACATGACAGCTGATTGGTTCGATTTTGATGGAAAGTTCTTGAGAAAGGTTGCCGGTCGGATCGTCAATGAGGTAGATGGGGTCTGTAGGGTCGTCTACGATATTACACAGAAGCCGCCGGGGACCATTGAGTTTCAGTAGTGGGGGTGTTGCCTAGTTTGCTAATAAGGGTTTTAGACAATAGATGGGCTTGAGCTTGTTATTATACTTTGTGGTATGGCAACTTTGTGTATCTAGTGAATGAATCGTGAATACCTCAACAAGCTATAGTCAAATACCCCCGTCTCCCCAGTCTGTCCATCAATGAATACCACAACCTAGGACCATCAACTGATCAAACATTAGCAACCCCGCCAACATCACCCGCCCAAGAACACAAGGGCGAAAGAGAGCATGTGCATGTATCATATGTGCAAGACCAAGCACACCGCCAGAAACCCACAAGTTATCACCAAACAAAGCCACAGTAAGTATTATATCGTTTGACATTTCGCGGAGAAAAGCCCCAACCACCTCTAAAGTTCCCAGATACATATCTTATCGTGCGGTACAGTACTCAACCCACCACTCAAGGTTTTCCAAGAGCTCACCTGTCGCCACTACCACCACCGTGGTGCGAACACCCCCACAGATATATATAAAAACCAACATCGGCCCTAGCTAACTAAACAATTAATTTATATTGCCGTCATTATCTAAAGGTAAGATACAGTATCACTACATTCCGCTCCCCCCCCCATTCCGTCCCATCCCGTTCCGTCCCATCCCGTTCCGTAGTTTAATAGCTAGATGGATAGCTAAATGCAAACAAGGGAAACGAAAATGAAAATGTGAGAAGAAAGAAAGAAATGATTTACACCAGTGAGGTGAACCCCGATCCACCCCCCCTCCCCCATAGATGAAGGGTAGAAAAGTAGGGGAGAGAAAAAATCAAGATATGGCAAGTTACTAGCAGAGAGAAAGAGAGGGAAAAGAGATATATGGTATCACACACAGAAAGAAAGTGCCCAAGCAAACGCCTTTTCCACCAAAGGTAAAGGAAAAAAGCCCCCCTCTCATTTACACCCCTGGCCTTGAAAAATCTCATACCGTCAATCAATTAGTTGTATTACACCATCATTACCATTCTCTAGCCAAAACGCACAGCTTTCTTGGCGGCGGCAGCACTGCTAGAACTGCTGTTGCTGGACCTTCTCCTCTTCTTACTGCTACTCCCAGTTCCAGAAGACGCCACAGATGCTCTGCGCTTTGGGGGCACGACGCGCAAGTCGCTGACTATCTCTTCATCGCTGTCTGAGTCGGGATAATCCGGCGACATAGGTGTCAGTGAAGAAGCCCTATCGCGCGGCACCTTATACGTCTTTCTGAGCCTGTCGTCCAAGCCTTCGTGGCTGTAGACACCTCCGTGCTTGCCAGGACCTAAGAGGGTCTGCGGAGACTTGAGGTTGGCGAAGCGGTTGGAGATAGAGGTAGAAGGATTGCCGCTGTCGTCTACCTCCCCTTCTGCCTCATCAGCTTTAAGGAACTTGGTGCTTGATATGATGTCCCTCATTTTCGAGTCGTTCGCTGCCGCACCCTTCGAGAGGTCTAGTTCTGCTGCTGTCATCCCCTGTCTGCGATCCCACATCTCTCGCTCGATAGTGTGGTTCAGGATCAATGTCTCCGCGTACACTGGTCTCTTCTGCCCGATGCGATGCGCGCGCGCAAGGGCTTGGTGTTCGATGCTGGGCTGCCACACTGGATTCACGAAGAAGATTCTGCTAGCAGCCGAGATGTTCAGGCCAAAGGCGGCTTGCGAAAGGTCCATCAAAAATACGCGGAACGTCTCTGAGAACTGGAAAGTCACGAGGTATTTTGCCTTCTCGTGGCTGGGCAGGTTCTTCTGATACCCGAGGTATTCCACGCCAATTATTTCCAACCCTTGGGCGATGTAGAACGCCACATCCTCGGACTCATAGAATATCAGGATTTTCTCGGTCTTGTGGTACTCTAGGACTTTGTCTAGGAGGTAGGTTAGTTTTCGCGAGGCAGTGCCAATTATCTCCGTCTTTGCCAAAGGAGAGTCCTCGGAAACAGTAGATACGGGCGTTGTACATCGCTTCAGGATGGATTTGGGGCTGGGCTTGACCTCGGCGCCGTTCGCGGAATGCCCCTCCGTATTGCGCCGACCCACTACCGTAGACGCCATCTTAGATTTCCCGTTTCTCCTAGTGTTGGCGGCCAAATAGGCATCTGCTGCGGCTACCCCAACCTTGTCCCCAAGCTTTGAGATAAGTTTAGGATCGTACGCATGTGCATTCACGTATCGTTGAACATCCTGCACCGACTTTCCCCCTATTGGGCAGGGGTTCTCGAGCTCCTTCACCAGGGCCCATTCGGCAACGATCGATTCTGGGAAGTGAAGGACCGAGTATGCTGTTTTCACCGTACAATATTAGAGACTGTTTATAGAAAGAGGAAGGAAGGGAACTAACCCATCTCAGAGTTACGAATGCAAGCATTCCACACAGGATTACCCAATGCTCTCATACCTGACTCTATGGCCGACTCCAATAACTCCTTATCCTGCTTGTTGTGATGTTTTGTAGGGTCCGCAAGACACCTCTGGCTGACCGAGACCATGAGCTGCACGTCTGCGCTTGAGTGACCCATCCAATAAAACCCACTTCGTTTCAACAGATTATTAGTCAATTCCCGCAATGGCCCACGGTTCTTTGGGTGAAACATGTAATCCTTGTCTACACGTTCACTTGCAACAGAATTTGATGCTATACCGCTTAGAAACAGGTTCATTGATAGTCTCTCAAAGAATCCGGGCTCCAAATAAACTGGAGTGTGATACAGCGGGGGAAGGGTAATGTCTTTCTCAATATCTTTCAAACGATGCCTGATCATTATTCTCTGGAGAATACTCCGCACACAATCAGTAGATCCTGGCTGTCGCTGCATAAACCCCTTACTAATGTAGACCTTCCAAGAAGCATACTCATTGCTCTGACCTTCAGAAGGCAAAGCCCAAGGACGTACTCTTAGAAAATCACAGACTATACGACCGAGTTTCTCAAGATCATTGGCTTCATTCGTTTGCGCCACTCTGCGTTCTTCCAGCTCCTGTTCCCTACGAGCCTCCAGCGCCTCTTCGGTCTCCCCAATATTCATGCCGGAAGACATTCCCAACAGACCTGTAACCGGAGTAGCAGAGACAATCCACCGCCGCTCCACTGGGAGTCGCTGAGCGACGCAAACACCTCGATTCATTAGAGTACTTGAGGACGCCATAGAGTGACCCTCGTCAACGATTAATCGCTTCCACCGGATTGACATGAGTGACGACCTGTATACTGAATCTCTGTCAAAGCATACACAATCGGCGGTTCTTGTAGCTCCTTTATAAGGGCATCTGCAGATAAGAGGTTTCCCGCCAGATTCACGTCTCCCAGCCTTATCCCGACCCTCCTTCTCCTCCATATCAAAGCGAGGTCGGGCAATGATAATAAGGTCATATTCTAGGAGTTCCGACACAGGAGGAATTTCTTCAGACGACTTCACAAGTACAAGTGTCTAATATCATTAGCAACAGGTCTGGAGTTTGGGGAAAGCATCGCAATCACCTTTAGTGCATTCTCCTCCACGTGAATATTGATTTCTCGTTTCCACTGATCTACAAGATTAGGAGGACACACAACAATGGTCCCAGTCCCAAGATATATCTTTTCTTTGACATCAGTCGGGCTATAACGCTTGCTCCGGCTTCTTGTAGGGGGTTGCACTTCGTAGAATGCATGCGCCGCCCTAAGTTTAGCGACATTAACAGCACCGAGATCATCTCTAAACTCTCCCCACCCTAAGGAGTGTTTCCAAATAGCTGCTACCGCAAGATCAGACAAGGAAAGGGGGGATTTACGAAGGCGTGGTGGCTCTTCATATTCTTCAGGGACAAAGGAGTACTGATACTTCGTTGCTAGAATGAGTGCCAGACAAATAAAGGTTTTCCTAGCCATTGACCCCGTTAGCGAGATACGTAACAAGAACCTGTCGGACTCACCCTGTCCCCGTGTCTTCCGCTAGTATTCCTCCTCTGACATCCTCATACTTTCTTGGATCGATCAACATCTCTGTGGTCTCAAGATCAAGGTAGTATTTTTGTCCTAGGGGACCAGCAAAGCATCTAAATCTAGTATCTTGTGTATTCTCAGGCGCTAGCTCTCGTTGGATCATCATAGCAACGGTCTTCTTTTGGTACCCATACAGTGGGGTTTTCATTCCAATAATTGGCTTTTTCAAGACCCGGTTCATGAGGTCTGTGGTATTGCGGTCTTTAACCCACTCCGCTTTGGGATTCGGGTTGGGCGAATCCAAAGTATTAAACAAGTAGAAAAGGGATAGATGCGCATCACCCGAGGCCACAAGCGGCTCGTGGTTTTCCGCCTTTAGCCCCTGCCAACCTGCCTTAGAAGTATCGAGTGCGTATAAGACTTCCCGTCGAAATTTGCTAATTTCTCGGCTATCTCTCGGTATGACACGCCTCCCAACGTCATCTGGAAGCAAGTAGATCCGGACCCTCGCAGTAGAATCTCCAATCATCACATACGTGCATCTCAAGACACGAAGCGATGCTAGCTGAATTAGACTGTCGGCCACAGAACGCTTTGGGAAACGAATGGGGGGAATTTCGAGCCAATTCCAGCCGTCCGGAGCCTCCATGCCTGGGGCAGGTCTTCTAGGTATTTCCAAGTCTACCGAACCCACAGCGCACAGACCCGAGAGGTCATTGAGTAGATCTATTGTTGCAAAAAAGGCGGCGTTGATTTCAATCGGGATACGAGGTTTTCTAGGCTTTATCAGTGTACCTGGCTGGGGGGGGTCAGTGACAGAACATCAACCTAGTGCGAAACGCTCAACGGCAATTACCTTCCAGCCCCCGCGACGCGGAGTGCGGCGCGTCGGTGGCATTAGGGCTGATCAAGATCTAGACCAGCTAGACTGAAGAAGAGAATCGGATTTGCAAAGGAACGAATCTAGAAGGGTAGTAAAGAGTGTACGAGTGATGGCAGCTGAATTTTGAAGCAAAAATCAGCGCAAAGATACGAGGTGGGTGTCACAGTGGTCGGCGGGGCTAAAGAGGTGGGAGAGGCAGGGAGAAGAGAGAGGTATGCGTGGGAGAAGAGAAGACGTTGTGGAGGATTAGTGGGGAGGTCTGACTCGAGAGCTGCTTGTGTATGCACTGGTATCATAGGTAGAAGAGCAGTGTTGACTGTACCTGTACCACAAATTGAGGCTTAAAGTTGCCAAGAAAACTAATTGAGCCCCATCCGTGGCACGACCCCTGGACCATGGAGGGTAACCTCATCGCATCAACCAGTTTGGAGTTTGGGCCAAATGGATGGTGGCAGCGCTGGATAGTATAATAGTTATAACCTTCTTGATGAGCCGCGGCGGTTCGGTGCTGATAGTCTATTTGTTCGGATTCACCATGTCCCAATAAAAAGTAGGACACGGTAATGTAAACTGCGCATCTCGTACAAGAACTGGTTATGGTACGGAACTCTTGACGCGCTCGCACGGCGCATCGATCGTACAGCCCAACAGCAGCAAGAAAACTGTCCCGGTATGTCTGATGTTGGGCATACAATACATGACAGGTCACAGTGGGTGGCCACAATATGGAGCTTTGAGGTGATATTTTATTGAAATATGGCAGTTTACAGAGCACTGGTACAGTACTGTACTCGAGAAGACGCTGAATAATTGAGTTCAAGTATCATACCCCTCCAAGCAGTGAGGGGATTTACTGTAGCTGGCTCATCCGCCTGCAAATACCCTCCATAATACTCAAGAATCATCGGAAATGGACTTCACAAACAACACGAGCATGCCGACACCCCAGCAACCATTCAGGGGTCTCAAGGGTAAATCCTGGAATCTCCCCTCTGTCGAACGAAAGGGGTTCAAAATTTGATACGGTAAGCGCCAACATACAGTAAAGTGGTCAACAAACTCGGCGCAGTCCGGGAGCCTACATATCTCGAAAAGAAGATTGTAGAAGGATAAAGCATTTCTTGGTGTTACATTGTTGCGGCCTTATTGTCAAGGGTTTGGACGCCCTGTGTGGTATTATTCTTCTGCGAAATTGTGATGGAAAGAATGCTTCATACGAAGAAACTGTTCAGGCCAAACTAGAATCACGCTGGGTCACTGTGTGACGAGATGCCTTATTAATTATTTTTTTATATAAAAAAAACACTAGCCAAATCCAATCAACAATCTGTCTCAACTCAATAAATATTGTCCCAAAAGGGCTCTTTATCACATCTTGCAAGACTTGGCGACAGCAACCTGTGGTCGTACCTGATCCGCCCATCCTACCGGTAATTAGATTGGCCGAACCCAGAGAGTTGATTGATTACCCTTGGCACATATCACCGAGCATCCTCATCCCTGACCGATGCAGGTCACCTTTCGCTCGGGTTGATCCGACAACGCGTTGTCATGGAGACGCGTTTGTGATCCCGCGTTCTTATAAATTCTTCCTCTCTCTTCCTGCCTTCTCACCACGGTTACTTTCATCCTCATTCTTTCTATACCACGACCCCCACTCTCAATTACAAGCTCTCCTTTACAACGAGTTCTATAACAGTTCCAGTATTCTTCGATCCTCCGTTACATACCCTAATACCTTCAGAGATGTCTACCGCCCACATGACACCCTCCAAGCAGGTACCTTTTCTCACAAAATCCACTTTACGCGGTCAAAAGGTCAATTTACTAACTATCCACTTTACGCGTACCAATAGACTGCGAATGCTCTCTCCAACATGACCGTTGACGACGTTGCTATTGTTAAGAAAAATCTTAACTCTGCTTTCGAAAACGCAAAGTCACCCGGAAAGGGAGGTGTCAAGACGGATCTTGAATTGAAGAAGCCCGTTGAGGAAGGCACCAAGCTCGAGGAGATGGATGAACCCATTCTTACGGAAAACAAGCATCGTTTTGTCCTTTTCCCTATCAAGTATCATGAGGTTCGCTCTCCAGCCTTCCTGTCTTTGGTATTGTAGGCCTGAGCTAATATACCATCTACTCTTCCAGATTTGGCAAATGTACAAGAAAGCTGAGGCCTCCTTCTGGGTTGCTGAGGAGATTGATCTCTCAAAGGATATGCAGGACTGGAGTGAGCGCCTAAATGATGACGAGCGCTACTTCATTTCGCACGTTCTTGCCTTTTTCGCCGCATCTGACGGTATTGTCAATGAGAATCTTGTCCAACGCTTCAGCAATGAGGTTCAGATTCCTGAAGCTCGCTGTTTCTACGGTTTCCAAATTATGATGGAGAATGTGCACTCTGAGACCTATTCCCTTCTCATTGACACCTACATTAAGGATCCGAAGCAGAGGACATATTTATTCGATGCTATTGACACTAGTATGTCTCACCTCACCCCACTCTTTCATTGTTGTATGCTAATGCAGACGTTCTAGTTCCTTGCATCAAGAAGAAGGCCGATTGGGCTATTAGGTGGATCGAAGACCAGAATTCCACTTTTGCTCAGCGCCTTGTTGCCTTCGCTGCCGTTGAGGGTATTTTCTTCAGCGGCTCTTTTGCCTCCATTTTCTGGCTTAAGGTAATGTCTTTCTAACTCCTCCGAAACCTTTACCCATAATCACTAACAAAATCTAACTAGAAACGTGGATTGATGCCTGGTTTGTCATTTTCAAATGAGCTCATCTCCCGTGATGAGGGTCTCCACACTGATTTTGCCTGTCTCTTGTTCAACCATTTGAACAACCGCCCTTCTCAACAAGCTGTTGAAGATATCATTGTTGAGGCAGTTGGTATTGAGCAGGAATTCTTGACCGAAGCTCTTCCTTGTGCTCTTTTGGGCATGAACTCCAAGCTCATGAAACAGTACATTGAATTTGTCGCCGACCGTCTCTTGTTGTCCCTCGGTAACTCAAAGTTTTACAATGCTACCAACCCATTCGACTTTATGGAGTCTATTTCTCTTGCCGGCAAAACTAACTTTTTCGAGAAGCGTGTCGGAGACTACCAGAAAGCTGGTGTCATGGCATCTACCCAAAAGAAAACCGAGGAGCCTACCAACGATAGCGAGGGTGGCATCAGATTTGACGAAGACTTTTAGACGGGTCTTTATACGTTTCACTTTTCTTTTAGCGTGTACGACGGGAACGGGCTAGCTTTTCTCTTTTTCCTTATTTGGGATGGTTGGGATTTAACGGATGGCAAATGGGAAGGGGGTTTTCTTTATGGCTTTGCTTGATTCTTAATTAACATTGGGTTACATCAATATACCCCAATAAATAGCATCCCCGATCGGAAATTTTTTGTGGGTTTGGTGTAGCCTTTTTTTTGCTTTTTTCATGCTTTCGTGTCATTGGAGTCGACCCTCATACAATTTTACTATTTCCCGAGTTTCTCCTTTTTGCACTCAGGTGTATGTATCTAGAGAGCCCTATTTCCCGTCCATTTTTCTGGAAATTAGTTTGGTATGAACGGCCAGTCGGTCGGTAGTGATGTTCTGTGTAATGATATTGGATCACAATTCGTCCCTTGATGTGTTTGCGAAAAAGAAAAAGAAAAAGGGATTGTTCGTCAATGTGGGTTAGGGTAGATGCTCCTCCTGGTATGGTGACCTCTGTGACCACAGCAGGCGGACACTTATGCTATCTCAGTAAGGGCGTGCTGACTTTTCTGAGTGCGGCCTACCACAGGTTAATCCATGGGCAAATGCCTATCAACCATTCTACTGTTAACATAAGCAAACTGGCAGCGATTAACATGTCCAAGGCACTCCTCCCATGCTGACACATCATGGCAATATCCTGTCAACGGATGAGACATGCTCCACACCTTCCATATACGATAACTTATATAGTAGCTATATTCCGTGGCTCAGTGACTTTCCCCACAGCGAAAAAACGCTTGATATTTTGGAAATACTAGTACAGTAAACCCCGGTAATATGCACTCACCAGTTCTTTGCTAATACCCCCGCTAGTCGGGTTGTTTGGCGGTGAGAACTCCAACGAAATATCGCCTGGCGGAGGCAAATTCTCGGCAAGGATGAGGGAGTTATGATACTCTGTGCGTGCGTGCGGTTACTAGTATTGTACTCGGACACAAGTAAGATACATAACAAGGAATTGCTAACTATGAAAACAACCCTCTCTTGCATGAAAACAATGCTTATCCCGAACAGCCCAGAAGTTGTATGATGTGTGGTGCAGGGGGCATCATACAGTGCTCGAGTACAATACAGCGTAAAAGAGTTCGTCGTCGTCGTCGTAGTGTCTTGGCATAAATTTACAAGTATTATAATAATATTATAATATTATTATTATAATATTCTCGATTTTAATTCCCTCCCTCCCTCCTTCCCTCACATGTAGACTACCATTACCGACCAAATTGCCTCGCCAAATTCAAGGTTAGAAGATCTGCTGGCCACGCCCCGGATCACGACATGATGGAAGGAATGGATAGATGGAAGGGAAGGGAAGGATGGTGCAGAATCCGCCCGTTTCTCGCGGGCCCCAAAAGTTTGGGCCTGTCATATCCATCACTTGTTCCTGAAAAACTGCAATGTCTTCATAATAATAATAAAACTTGAGGTATTATATTATACCACTCCCATTCTAGCTCTATCGATGTAGTGGTGGTGGTGGTGGTGGTGGTGGTGGTGGTTCTCATTTACGGTAGGGTTGCAGAAAAGAGAGATTGTTTCTTAGTAGACTACCGTACCCGTACGATGCTCTGGTTATATAGTCTAGAGGTTCCTCGGCGGTGATTGGTTGTGCTGCGCTGTGATATGATGTGTTGCTTGGATGTGGCGTTCGCTTCACGAGCGAGGTTTTGTGACGCGGGCTGGTTCGGTTGTGGTATTTTGTGTTGTTGGGTTTAGTATGACTGTGGGGGGGGGTTTCAGGCTTCTGTTTTTATTTTCTCGTGACAGCAAAGGGAGTAGAGTAGCTTTGCCTTGGACAGTAGTGGTTTGAAGCACCCCTCTGAGACAAGTAGTTTGGCCTCCAGAACGGAGAAAAATGGGCTGTGGTATAATACAAATTCAAATCTAGACAAATCTATGGTATGATATATAACTTGACGCCGATTCTGGGTATGGTTGATTGAATACATTAGGTGTGTATATTGCATATGCTGTGGTTTTGTGATTGTATGTACAATAGGTCACCGAGGAGGGGGGGGGGCCTTATGCAGCCTAGGTTTCTCTGCTCTTGTCGGTGAGTTCAGGTGTGATTGGTCGCCTTGTGGAGGCTGGCTCTTCGCGGGGTTCAATGGGTTGAGGAATGTTGCGATCAGGCCGGGACTCCTGCACACCCTGGAGATTATCAGGGACTCTCTGCTTCACCTTCATAGCTTCCGCCTCATGTGCAGACGCGACCTCTGCTTCCGCCTTAACCTTCATCTCCTCCTCCCCCTCATCAACAACCTCGATCAAAGCCCCACTCTCAATCCCATACCCCACCGGATTCCCACCCCCGCTCCAAACCAGCACAGTCGGGAACTCTTCCACAACCCTTCCTCGCAAGGCTACCGATAGGGACTTATTCCCGTCCAGTTTGATAAGTACCGGATTATTCGCCGGGCATCCGACCTTTCTCAGGTAGAACCTCGTCTGTGAGGTGTCCTGTTTGCCCTTCTTAGCTTTTTTGCGAGGGGGTTGGAGTGGCGAGTCTGAGTCTTCATGGGCGGCGGCAGAAGTAGAGGGAGGTGTAGGATGGAAGTAAGCCTGAAAAATGGACGTATGTTCCGATACACTGCTATGGTTAGTCCCCACAGGAGAAAAAAAGAATGAGAGCGGGGAAATCGAAACACACTTCCTGTCTAAAACCCTTTCCGCCTCCCCCCCGCTGCCCCGCGAACCAAGCACAATCCACTCCACCGTCCAAACTACATGCTTCCCCTTCCTCCCCTTCGACACAGCAGTGCAATTCTCCATAGCCCTCTTCATACCCCTGGGCGCCCACTTGACGCTGACACCACTCCTTTTAAAAAACCCCTCCAACCTCCCCCTCCCCACCGCCCCCCCGCCACCATCTTCTTCCTCGAGAGCAGTTCCCAGCGCCCTCTCAACACCCGTCAAGAACCCAAAGTCCCTATTCAGCGTCGCTGGCGATGACAGCAGTGCGCTGCGCTTCACAAAAGTGGTAGCGTCGATTCGTCCGCTGCACTGGGCGTAGAGTTTGTGCTTCTTCACGCAGGCTACCGAGCACGTTCGTGTAGCGCACGCCGGGCAGCTGTACTTGGGCGGGCGGGAGTGGCAGAGGGGGCAGAGGGCTGCCAGAGATTCCTCTTGGATCGAGATTGACATTGGCTATTTTTTCTTTTCTTCCTTTTGAGGTTGGGTGGTTTGGTTTGGTGGATGGTTTTGACAGGGATGTGGGGGAAGGAAATTTTAGGTTGGGTGGTTGGGTGGTTGATTAATTGATTGGTTTTTGATACGATACCGTACGAGTACGGGCGCGGGCAGATAAGCCGTTGATAAGGTGATGGGGGATACGGTAATCTAATGATGATGACTGGATTCAGGGACTAATGAATATTCTTCACATGAACATTATTAATCAAATTTGAGGTTGGCTTCCTTTTCTCTAATTCCATCTTTCATCTTCATTATCTTGGCGTTCAGGGAGCCGAGAGGTGTTGTTGATGACACGGTATCATTGTTCCCAGGTTTGAGAGTAAAATATTTGCTTTGTTTGAGGATTCATCATGATCATTGGAATACCGCTACCGGTATAGTGCCGCTGTTCTACCTGAGTGTGTTGACTTGAAAAGAAAGAGCCTTCACAGAGGTTGTACGAGTTATAGTAGTCTAAAATTGCCCATTGCCGCAGTAGAAATCAATGTAGACAACTGACCAACCTTGCTGGATCCTATCACCTGTCCACAGAACCGAATCCAGCCAGCCATCGATTCTCTTTGTAAATATTTCTCAGCATTACACTCTAGACACCACGTATGAGCTACTTCGTGTGGTAGCCACAAATCAACTCTATATTCTCCCGTTGCGGGGACGTATATTTATACATAAAGACCATTTTAATACACAAACAGAACCCATACCGTCAAAAAGTAATGTGCAAGAAGCGGAGGAGCGAGCGGACTTATTCTCAGACCCAAGATCAATCCCACCATATAATAGATGAGAACGAAGGGGAATAGAGGCAAAACAAGACCACCGCCACGGCATGAATAACAAAAATAAAAACTCCCCATAATCGGTCCTCCCATCCCACCTGATCTCTTTTGAAGATATCATATGAAAAAAACCACCTAGTCAGACATGCGAAAGAACAGAAAGAAATGACAATGATAACAAGTGTCAGGTCAATTGACATTCACTTCTGGCATCGCATCGGCATCATCCTTGCTCAGATTGGAACTCGACCCATCGGTGAGGGCACCGGCCTTCATCGCCGCAGAGAACTTGGCAGCGAAATCTTCACTCGGGCCTTGAACACCCTTGCTGCCGTTCGGTGTCTTCTTCTCGACGATGAGGTTCTTTAGCCACTTGTTCTCCATCTCCAACTGAACGATCTTTTGTTCCAAATGCCTGACCTTCTCAGACATTTCCTTAGCCGACCGTTCCAGGGCTTGCTCCCTTTGCTTCTTCTTGACACGAAACCTCGCGGAGGCTGCCGTGTTACGGCGACGTTTGTCCTCTTCTGCCGCCAGCCTGGAGGCCTCCTCGAAGCTGTCGGTCTGCGGCGAGGTGTGTGCTACTGGTGCCGCAGACACCCTCCGCTTGGCCGACGTGCGAGTGTTGCTATTCAACTGCGGGTACGCAGTGGGCGAATTTGAAGCAGGCGAGTGCATGGCCGAGTCGACGGGACCAGTTGAGGGAGTATTATCATTGATAAAAGGGCTTACGATATCGGTGGTCGGTTGGGTCTCTAATGTGCCATCAAGAGTGAATTTCGGTAGCCCAAAGCTGTTGTCGATATCTAGGAACAAGATTCTGTTAGTATTGCGTGTTGTATTTTTTGTTTTTTTAGCAGACAACTAGTATAAAAAAAGCCTTGCTTCTCGTTCGCCCATTGATTGCCATGCTCGAACATGGGGGGGGGGGCATGGAGGGGCTATAATCAGCCATGGCAGATAAGACTCATAACATACCATTCATGAAATCCATTTGCTCATCACTGGGCTTTTGGTCAAGAACAGCAAAGTCTTTTGAGCCCTTGAGGACGTCGGAAGATCCGTCATCCAACGGCTGGCCCATGTCAAAGTCGAACCATGAGGTATTTGAAAACAAGGCGAGATTCGCATCATCCTGAAGGTCGAGAAGGGGTTCGTCTACAGGTATCGAGTTGAGATTTTCGATATAGGAGGAAACATTAACGCCGCTACGACGGCCACTGTAGGTCCCAGCCATCTTCAGGGGGAATGGGCGTAGAGGGAGTGGTGCCTATGACTGTACAAATGTGTAAATTTTGGCGGGCAGAGGGAATTGACGAATGTTCAACGGAGGGAGGTGGGTGGGGGAGTGAACTGAGTGGGGAGCTTCTTTGTGGGTGACTCGGCTATGCTGATTAATTGATCAATGGACCGACGGACCAACCCTTGGCTGGCGGTGCAAAACCCGAGAAACCGGAGGGGTCGGAAATGACCAAACCAAACGTAAGTTAGTCCTACCGGCACTCGAACTTTTTTCCCCGCTGTTTGGCCCGGGAGGCTTTTTTTATTTTTATTTTCCTAGTGTTGGTAAATCCTCTGACAGACGGATTCTCCAGAGTATTCAAAGCGGGGAAGGAGACTGTGTAAGATGTGCGGGAGGAAGGAGAAGGAAGAAGAGGTCAGTGGATAGAGAGAGAGCGGGAAACAAGATGAGAACAGACGGGAAGTGAAACAGACAGCCCTAACCAAAAAAGATAAAAAAAGAGAGAGGTGGGAATCTAGAGAGACTGCGAATGTGAGACTTCAACCGTTCACACACCGATTCCTGATGTTTCAGTCCCACCCCCACTCGTGTCCACATTCTGGTGAATGTCGCCCTCACTGTGAGCCAGGCTGTCTCGATATTTTTCCTCGGAACACAACCCCACCCAAAAAGATGCGCACGAAATGATTTTAAGAGGATACAAAGTGGGGATCGCCGAACCAGCAACCTCCACCCCCATGCTTAGACTAGGCCCACCCCTCAAGCCTTTCCCACCTGCCACTATCTACCGGCCTAATTTCCCACGATGAGATGCCTTTGTTCCACTCCAGCAACGCAACCAACTAACAAGCACGAGCAATTCCGATCTCACAAAGAATCCATCCTTTCTCTTTTTCTATCGAGCTGGGGCCAATGGGATTCTTTGGTGGCTAGCACATCTACTGTATATAATACTCTATCTTGTGTCAAACACGAGCGTTCTGTGGCCCGACTTACCCTCTCCTTTTAAAGGGAGAGAAAATCCCCGAAATATAAATTCTCGCATTCCTTTAATCGGATTAATATTCTCCTGCAAGTAGCGACGATTATCGATCCCGTCAGCACATGTACCGCACTACATTGGCAGCGCATGGCTCGGATAACTAGTTCCAGCTAGTGGATGAAGGAAAAAAATCCGACATTCGAATCGGCAAAGCTCCTGTGAACTATCGAACTGGCCTGGTTCATAGCCTATCACTGCCTGTTCTCAATACTCGTAAATATCTAGCTTATGTTATCGACCCCGCTATCACCCTTGAACCACCCGTGCGGGCACCGAGCAGTATGAGAGCGATGCAGTGTGGGGTTTTCAGGCAAGACAAGCACTGTACGAGTGATTGGTCTCTTTCCCAACCGCGTGCAATGGTGCCGTACTGAGCCCTTGTCCCACTGGCTCAATTTCTGCACCGGGGTTTTCTTTGTACCCACTCGTTCTTATCCGATGTGATCTCAAATTTAGCCCAAAGTACCATAGCGCAGTTCAATTTAAGCAAGGGAACCATCGAGCTTACCGGGAATGGGAATCTGGGCAATCGAAACAGTCTAGTTTACCACAAGACGTTTTCTTTCGGGAGCAGAAATGATTGTTTGGGGAAAGTACAACCGCGCTCTAAACTCTTCTGGCTGGCAAATCTGATAATCTCGGGGGGGACTGCTGGGAATCGTAATCAGTGCCACGACATTCGGAAGTGGCCGACAGCAACTCATCCTCACGGGTAATCACTCGGCACGTGGTGCGGCCTCGCTCCCGTGTATTTTTGTTGGGTTGGTCTCGTGGGCGGCTGTTGCTGCATTCTCAGTTGAGCTTGTGGGGAGAAGTGCAGGGACTGGTGCTAGCTATGCGGCCTGCTTTCCCTCTGCCCCGGAGCCGGAACACGCAGCAACGAGTGAGAGCTTTGGAATGCTGGACATTGGGCAAGCAGGGCTTCCTACGTATTATGCCTGGGGGTGAGTCGACAGCTAAGAACTGCGCAATGAGGGGTCTTTTGATGTGGTGTCTTTGCAGGTGGCAGATGCCGACCCCTTCCTCCATGGGGATCAAAACATAATCCGGACTGCTCGGGAGTGCCAAGCGCGGGATCCCCGGCTGCCAGTTGCAAAGGAAAGCCGATCGGTGAGCAATAATGCATGTTGCAAGCCTCGTCTACGGCCTGAGAATCACGGAATATCATACACGAGTGCGAGAGTTATATATTTCTGTAAACTCCCAGCTTTTATCTGCAAGCGTCCGGGATAGGGAATAGATATAGGACGGGCGATTCGCCCAAGATAGAACGCTTCTCTTTCTCGAACCTACTGCTACTTCAGTTCTAGGCTAATTATTGCCCGATTCGCTCTCGTTCTAGGGTAGTTACATTTTGCAATATTTGAGAGGAATAAACCCTGCTAATGCCCTTACCGTGCCGTTTTATCGAGCTGCCCTGTATCTGCAAGCACTCTCATGGAGACGAAGACGCTAGTAGCTAACCGGCACTCCCTCTTGAGCTTAGCCGATTTGGTATGATGCGTAAGAGCAAGTTTGAGGCGATGTAAAAAAAAAAATACATCGGGGTGTGATGAGGGAGATTCCAGCCAGATCAGCACGAATCAATCATAACCCATACTGGCTGTAGGTGAACGTCTCTGCGCCGGGGGCATTGGCCGAGCAATCCACTTGGTTCTCGGATGTTCAGATGCCGCCATGAGGGGACGAATCGTGCAAGCCAATTCGCCGCCATTAGTAGTAGATTCAAGTTTCAACCACTGAAGTCTTCCCTTCTCCCTACCCAGCGGTTTTCAAAAAACTGAGAAGTGCTCGAGTTGCCAATACCCTAGTGCTTAGCGAAATGCTCTCTTTTGGACCAGGTGCGGGATGCCTTACTCAACCGCGGGGTTTCCTTTCTGTGTTCGAGTAAGGACAGTTGGCACTTTGGATGCAGAGCGCTGTGACTATTATAGGTTGTGAATCCAATAACGGGCGTTGAGAGCTTGACGGTTGTGGTGAGGAAATTATGTCTTGGAGGGTTTTAGCAACCAGCCATCACCTTTATGTATGACGTTACCCATGGCAAAATAGGCAATGCCAGACAGTTATTCTTTATGTGGGTTGTTTTCTTAGGGCTGTGTATCTTACCAAAAACATTTCAAGTGTTGCAGCGATGCTCATTGTTTTGGAATTCCTGGTTGAGTTCGTGCTCACCCTTGATATCATTGATAGTCGCGAAGATCGAAACCCAGTTTCTTCAGGAACTCCATATCACCAATGGCTCATTTGACACCGGGTAAGGGGGAGTAATTGTGATCTTTTAAAGACTCGAAGAACAGGAAGAAGGTTCCATGTTGTCTATCTTTAGGGAAGTTCCTCTGATGGGAAGCGTGGTCGTGCTCGATAGTGTGAGCCTGAGTCCCTGGATCTGCTTCCCTGCGCTGTGCATTGCAGAAATAACATCTTCAATTCCTCATTCGTGGGGTTGATCAGGTGGTACCCTGCATCTCCCTCTCAATGCCCCACCTTTCTTTGCATCTTTGAGGTTGGACCTTTTGTGACAAGGGGGACCCTTTTTTTTTCTTTTCTTTTCCAACTCTTACTGCCTGGCTACTGCCTCTCCAAGGGTCTGTCGTCAGTTATATAAGAGTGGCCCATTAATGAGAGACCATTTAGTTAGATTTCACCTCTAGGTATTCGCAGACTACGACCACTTCCTTTTACTCTATCCTATACTTTCAATTCTCCGAGTAGGTAGGAATTGCCATAGAAGAGAATAAAATTTCGACCAAAGGGACCTATCCCTCATACATACAGTACATACATACATACATACATACATACAAGGAAAGGAAGAAAAATATTTATCAATGTCGAGTAAAATCAGGGCATTGTTTCAAGGATTCCGGTCCTCTCTCAATGGGGAGAGCGCAGCGTCTGGAGGGTTTTCCGGCGCCGGTAGTGGCAGCCCTACAGTCAGCACAAGTACAAGTACAAGTACCTATGCCTCTAGTCCAGCGGCGATTGCGAGAAGGGCTCCACCAACCCCACCAGATGAAAAAGATAACCACCACCATCTGGAAACCCTCCAACACCTCCAAAAGGGCATACCTATAAATTCAAAAAACGGCTCCTCCTCCTACAACAACCGCAACCACGACCACCAAGAAAACTACGAAAATCGTGATAACATGACAGACGCACAGCAAATTGGAGCTAATGGGCTGGCCCATAGCATTTCTCACACGCTTAGCCTATCCAATTCGCCCACCTCTTCTTTCCACTCTCCGGTGGGTTCCTACGGCTCTAGGACTAACCTCAACCGACCTTCTGGAAAGCAATTGAAGCCGTTCAACACACAGGACATTAAAATTCTCCTTCTGGAGAACGTCAACATTGCGGCGAGAGAGATTCTAGAGTCTCAGGGTTACCAGGTTGAATTCCACAAAGCTTCCCTACCAGAGGACCAGCTCATAGAGAAAATTCGGTGAGTGACTCCCGCAATTTTTTTCCCTTTGGGAGGCTTGCTTTTTCTTTTCTTTTCTTTTTTCCTTTTCAGTTCTTCCGTGTCTATTTCGTCATACCCCCTGTCAAGCCCAGTCCCAAGAAAAGGTTACAGTATCGATGGTGAGCCCGTGCGGCTTAAGCGGGGAGGGTAGAGAGGGAAATAAGGCATTCGGCTGATTTTGGGTTTCTTCTTCAAACAAATAGGGACGTTCATGTTATCGGAATCCGTTCAAAGACGAAACTCTCTGCGAAGGTGCTACATGAAGCGAAGAATCTGCTTGTGGTCGGATGCTTTTGCATTGGTACTAATCAGGTGGATCTCGAGTACGCTGCTAAGCATGGTATCTCGGTCTTCAACTCCCCGTTCAGTAATTCCAGGAGTGTTGCCGAGCTCGTCATCTCTGAAATCATTACTCTGGCGAGACAGGCCGGTGACCGTTCGATAGAGATGCACAACGGCACTTGGAATAAAGTTAGTGCTAAATGTTGGGAGATCCGTGGAAAGACCTTGGGTAAGTCCCTATTCTGGAAATTCTCTGCTAGGAGCGGGCACTAATGGGAACTTTTAGGAATCGTTGGATATGGCCATATCGGATCACAACTATCGGTTTTGAGCGAGGCTATGGGAATGAAAGTTATTTATTACGATGTTGTTCCATTGATGGCTCTTGGTACCGCTAAACAGGTTCCTACGCTTAAGGATCTCCTCGAGCAGGCTGACTTTGTCACTCTTCATGTTCCGGAAATCTCTGAGACTAAGGACATGATCGGAGCCGAGCAATTGGCTCAAATGAAGCAAGGAAGTTATCTCATCAATGCTAGTCGTGGAAGCGTTGTCGAAATTCCCGCACTCATGTTAGTTTGCCCAGATCTCCTGAGTACTTACGCAGGTACAGTTCCTAAGTTTTGTATGTCCCTCAGGGGGCAAGGGCAGCAAACCTTGCCTGTGGAACCTACAAAACTTAGGCACTGCACCTCCGTAGTATACTAGTGACTGTGACTGATAACTATGAGATGAAAGTGATTCTATGCGCTCCGGACATACCGCGGGTGCAGCTCTTGATGTCTATCCAAGCGAGCCAGCAGCCAATGGCGATTATTTCAATGATGCGCTCGGTCCCTGGGGTAGTGATTTGAGATCTTTGAAGAACTTGATTTTGACTCCCCATATCGGTGGGAGCACTGAAGGTAGGTTATCTTACACGTCCCAGGCATATTGAACCCGAACATTTGAGTCCGAATTTAGTACGGGGTCACAGATGTGCACAGACAATCTGCCATACAAATTTTACCCCCTGTGTTCGTGCTGATACATACATTTTCTAACCCCTGTCCGTCCGATCACCCATGCACACCCCCCGAGTATATCATGCTTTTAAAAATGACGGAGGCTAATATTTTGTCTCAGAGGCTCAGAATGCAATCGGTATTGAGGTTGGAGAAGCCCTCGTACGGTATATCAATTCCGGAAGCACTATTGGTAAGCCACTATAGCATGCATTATGAGTATGGAATTAATACCTTTTAGGGTGCGTTAACATGCCGGAGGTGACCCTTCGTTCTCTCACTCTTGCAGAAGAGAATCACGTCCGTGTTATCTTCATCCATAGCAACAGACCCGGTGTTTTGAGACAAGTCAACGCTATTCTTGGGGACCACAACGTGGACAAGCAGATGAGTGATAGCCGTGGAGACGTCGCATATTTGATGGCAGACATTAGTGATGTCAATGCTGGAGATATCCGTAGCCTCTACGAGAGCTTGGAAGCTCTGAGCTGTGAGTTCGATTTAGCTGACATACTCGCTAGAACAAACGCTAATGTTTCTCCCAGCTAAAATCATGACGAGAGTTCTGTATTAGTGACACTAGTTTCTGATCCACCCATTTTATCCCCCTAATTTTATTATCTTTTTCTTTTTTGGGGGGGGGGCGGTTGAGTTTTTGGTCATCGATACTTCCTTATCCTTTTCTCTAGAGAAATTTCCGCTGCCCCTTTGACAACCTCCGTAGGAGTTCATGCCTGCTGATAGTAGGTTGGTGACGCAAAAGTTCTAATTCCAAAGTGAAAAAAAGTCTATTATTTCGGTACGCTTACGGTTCAAGTTCAACACCACACTGTTTATTTTCTTATTTTCTATTCATGTATCTATGGATCGGTCGTTTCGGTCCTGATTTGCATGTTAGGGGGCGTTCGATTTTCGGCTTGGTGATGGGATATACGAGAAACGAAAAATCATGTTTGGGGCACTTATACTGTAGTATGGTGTGTATCGAAGGTTTAGATGGGAATGGAAGTGAGAGGTTTGGATTTGGGAGAAATAAAAGCCGTTTCAACACGTTAATACTGACTGGCTTGAACCTGCTTTCGCTTCTTTGCTCTGGTGTTGCACCGAATGTGAATAGTGTGAATTCTGGCATCACAGATTGTTACTGGGGTATCTTCATGAAATAGCACTCGAGAATTAGTCATCATCAGCCCTCCATGCGCGTGTCCGAGGTCAAAAAAAGTCTGGGTCGACAAAATCGCGACGGGTGCGCACAGCTCCAAACATCTCCAAACAACATCAACCTTCCGTCACCTTTCGAACGGGCTGTCGTCAACGAACCCTCCCTTCACATAATATAGCCACCGTCCCTCTACAAGTCTCTACGACTATCTCATCCTAATCGCATCGCCTTTGTAACAGCTGGCCTCGTCACTCTAGCCCTGTCAGTAACCCACTACTTGCCATCATTTTCTTTTAAGGGGGAAGAAGGCAAGAGTTATCTGGGGCTGCTGCCCCCTAATTCAATCCCCCAATCCCATAACTGAACAGGGAAAGAAAGAAGGAAAAAGAGAGTCACCCGCTGTTGCACCAATCCTTCACCCCCCTGACTCGCACGTTTAAAACGGGGCCCTGCCGTGTATCCTTCTCTGTGAGGCTCTAACGGTAACATCCGAAACCGCACCAACCTCAACTTTTCCTTCCTTTCGTCCTTCCTTCCTTCTTTCTTTCTTCCCTGACTACCTAACCGACGAACACCACCACCTTTTCACCTCACTACCACAACCATATCTACAAACCGTATACAATAGAAGAAAGAAAAAAAGAAGGAGCGACAGCAATGACCAACCAAACTGACCCCTCTGCCACCCATAACCAATCCGGCGCCGCCGGCGAAGAAGATACGGAAATGGAGAACCAAACTTCCAGTTTCCAAACCAGCAGTAGTACCGTTCCCGACGCACCTAGTGGCCTAGTCGGGATCGCTCAACCAGTGCCACCACCAATGCCAAAGAAAGACCGCACGCTAAGGGAATTCCTTGGGATGATGGAGGAGTATGCTCCTATCGTAACCCCGCCCCCTCCTCCCTGCCACTTCATGACTATAAAGCTAACGGAGGAGTGGTACTAGATCCCTGACGCGGTAACAGACTACTACCTCTCACTTTCAGGCCTCAATACCAGCGACCCCCGCTTGAAGCGGCTGCTCGCTCTTGCCACGCAAAAGTTCATCGCGGACATTGCCACGGATGCCTACCAGTACTCGCGCATTCGCCAGAGCTCTTCGAACACTGGTGGGGGGGTCCCCGGCGTTGGCGCATTGGCTGGTGCAGTTGGCGGTGTAGGCGGCGTGGCTGGGGGTGCTGGGACTGCGCTAAGGCCCACGGCCAGGCCTGGGTATGGCGGGGGTGGGGGTGGTGGCGGTAGTGCTGGGAGGACGGTGTTGACTATGGAGGATTTGGGAAGTGCAGTTGGGGAGTATGGGGTTAATACTAGGAGGCCGGAGTTTTATAGGTAAAGGGGGATGCGGGGCTCTATGGATTTTCACGATCTTGGGATATACTTCTGGTTGGAAATGGTTTTCGCTCTTTTTCATTTTTTTTACTTGGCTCCTGTTTTCCTTCCCCCTATCTCTCTTTCTCTCTTCCGCACCTCATTGTGTTAACACGATGTGCCGATATAATTACATTCCTATGAGGCGTTGACTGGCTGGCTGGCTGTATTTTATATCAAGTTATTCAATTGTACTCTAACTATTATAACGCTCTCAATTGTGGTGACTGGTCAAACTGCTGCATAAATGCTGGTTTTTTATCATACTCCAATACACAAGGGTAGGAAAGGAAGAAAGAAAACTCGGATGCCCCCCGTTCATCGTCCGTCCGCCCACCCATCAAGTTATATGATGTCTGTAGTGGTAGTAGTAGGAAGAAGAAAAAGGAGATGGATGTCTAGAACTTCCGGGGGCGGTATGGTAGTAAGTCTGAGAGTAAAAGGAGTGTAGGGTGGCAAGGTACGGCGTGGAAGCCACAAGAGAATTAGATCATAGCTAAACAAAGAGGAGAGGAGAGGAGAGAAAAGAAACAGAAACACCCAATCCGTGTACCATTTAAACAAGCGCGGTGGCGGTTTCGAAGTGAAGAAGAAAAAAGGCAAAAAACATGAACCCCAATGATCCAAACCTAGTATGTAGCCATCGATTCGTTTTTGCACCATAAGGCATCCGCTCGTCCATTCGTTTCCATACTAGTTCTCTTTCATCATTTTCGTTTTTTCCGCAGGAGCTCTCCGAGAAACTTTCTTTTTTGTCGGCAGAAAAAGAAACCCGTCACTCCGATCATCGTTCGTGTAACGATTATCGTTTCCTCTCAAAGTAGTTGCTGCTGCCCATCACAGCAATGCCCTGATCCATGACCCATTCTCCAAGGTTGAGGTACTTGTCGACTGCGGAGCGAACGTCTTTGGATTCGATCTTCTCGGTTTGGAAGCTAATTCTGGTGGTTAGTTTCACCCACTTCTTAGAAACAAGATTCGCAAATAAGGTTCTGGGGGAGAATTAGGTGGGTGGGTCGGATAGTGTATGCAGGGGGGAGCGGGGGTTGTAGTACGTGAGACCGGTGGACCGCTTAACGCCCGCTAGGAAGGCGGAGAATAGGATTGCGTCAAAGCTGTAATGTGCGATTTTGCCGAGCTGTTTTGTGGCGTTGATGGTGGAAAAGTTAGCGTATGGAAGATAGAAGTGTGAATGGGATGGGGATGTAGCTAAGCTTCATTATTTGAGGGGATGGATGGAAGAGGGGAAGGGGAATAATTATAGAATAGGAATTACCATTTTGAGTGGCAGAGGGATGAAACTGGGGAGCAGGAAGAGTAATATGGCTACGGATTCCTACCGGTTCGGTTGGCGATGAACGGGAGGGGGTGGCTAGATTATAGGTTCTTGAGTGTTGTGAGTTCGATGGGAGGGAGGTTGTGCAGGGAGAGGAGACGGTGGTGAATGGGAGATCATCGAGGGGAGGGCTACGTCTCAGAGAGGAAGCACGGTGGCGGTGCACTCCGGAGGCGGGAGCCCCGTGTGGCGCGTTGGCAAGTGTATCATACGAGTAGGCACAAGGAGGAGGAGGGAAAACAACGCTATTGTATTGGGGTTTAAGTAGAGTTGACGGTTTTATGATCATTTTATGGCATACGGCATGCTTAGGATATGTGCTAGTTTGCGCTCCACAGGGGGATTCCTTTGCACCATTTTTGTAACTTTTATGCTAGATTTCTGCGAGATCTTTGGGTTGCTCTGATGTGTCTCTTCAGTGGAGAATATAGTTTTCGGGGGATTATCTATAGATAACTTGGTCTTATCTCCTAGAAGTTGCTCTGTGGAATGCCTCGTACCAAGTTTATTGGAATCTCTAGACATAGTATTACAGCAAAAATGATATGACGTGTGATCTTCATGCTAGGTTCGAGGTGGTGTCTCCCCTCACAACTCAAAGTCCTGAGAAATTCTCCAGCTTCTTTGGGTAAAAGGTATCGCTATCCGTAGAGATATCACCATACAAAAAGCTGGTTCTAAATATTAGCACTATGGTCGTGCTGACCGGCTTTGATGGGAGTCATATTCTGCTAGCACCACCACGAGCACCTCTTCCTGCATCTTCGATGCTTTCCCCTTCACCTCTCGCTGCGCTGCTAGCTTCAGCATCGTTCTTCTCGTTCAGCATATTTGCCAAGACCTTCCCTTTCCCCTTGCCCCTCTTGAGAGTCTCCTCAACTTCCTCTACAGACTCTTCGTCGTTCTTGAAAGGTGGGTGTGTGAGTAGAAGTGCTAAAGATTCGATTTGCTTCTGGGCCCTAGGGTTGGTGATCTGAAGATTGTTTGCTATGCCAGGTGAGGTGGTTGTAGGGGTGGCGGTAGGGGTGTCTAGTAGCTTTATCCTCGCTTTCCAGACTGAGCACCGGCCTTGAAGCTTTCCAAGCTCCATGAACCTTTCGAAGCCCTTTTCAAGACCGAATACCCGGCCCTCTATTCTCCCTGCCTTCTCGCCGTCAGCAAGGCCATGCGCATATCCTTCTTCATAGTAGCTGCATGATATGTATTAGCTGCATGATAACGGAAGAACTCTGTAGAAGGATGGAAATTTTTACTCTTCTTCTAAAGAAAGAAGCGGGTCAAAAATGTCTGTCATTCCGTTTTGTTGGGGTGGAGGCTCGCGGGAAGGGGCGAGGGGGGCAACCGATGTTTAGTTTTGGACGGTCCTGCCAAGGGTAGAAAGGAACAATTTTGGGTTTCGGTGGGGGTTAGGGGTCGGCGGCGGGGCAACGATAGGAAGAGTCACCGCACCCCACTTTCACCTCTTGAAATGACATTACTACTTGCACTCGTCTCGAAGACCTCCTGCTTTGGTCACCCGGATCCTCTGCATGACCACAACACCTGATCGGTAGGGTTTTAGACGAGAGCAGCAAACTGTTTATTCACTGTAAGTATCCAAGAAAAACCTCCAGAAACTCGGTCCTGGAATTCAATCTTGTTGCCGGCATTAAACCGCAGCGCAAAACTTTAGGCACAAGCTTTCGTCAAAATGGCGCCCCTTAAAATCAATATTCCAATTCCTGCTCCTTCGGGGTCCTCAGCTTTCACTCAAACTCTTAAAGTTTGCCTCGCGGCATCTGCCTATGGAGTTCCGGCTCAGTTTGTCAAAGGTTTGTTTCTGCTTCATCTACTGAGATGACTCATGACTCATTTCCGTTATTACATAGTTTCTGGGCAGACCAACATAAGTCTTGAGGTTCTAAGAGAGAACAAGATCCTGATAGAGGCGAATTCTATTGTTCGGTACCTTGCTACTACTGGATCAAGGCCTTGGTTGAAATCAGGAGAGGAGGCCTTAAAAGACTCTGCTCTCATCGAGTTTGAGGAGTCTGGACAAGGAATCAAAGCTGCAGATGTCGCTGAGAGCGTCATTTCCAAAGCAAATTTCCCAACAGTAGGAATATCTCAAGAATTGAGAACGAACTCACTTTACTAATCTGTGTGTTTTACCCAGAATCCAACACTCCCGCCTAGCCCTGCGGAAATAATCCTCTTCTCAAATTTGTGGGATTTAGCTTCAACCTCGACTTCAGATGACAGATCTACACTTTCGAGCTGGCTCAGCAGAATTACTGGGACAGAGTGGGCCAAGGTCGGAATCGAGCAAGCTACCACCCATACCGCAGACAGGCTGGTCACTAAGAGCACTGGAAAGGGTGCTGGAAAGGGTGCTGGTAAACGTGCCGTAAAGAGCACTTCAATTCCAGTCGATGACACACCACGTGAGATGATCCAGAAGATCAAAGAGGGCACAAGAATGAAAGTTAGGGATCCTGGGGAGTCTATGTAAGTCCCCGAAAACGGTAATAGCCATGTGCGATCCGCATGGAGCTAATCCTACGGATAGACTCCCGGTTCCTGGCGAGAGAAATGTTCTCATCACCTCTGCGCTTCCTTATGTTAACAACGTGCCCCATCTTGGGAATATTGTTGGAAGTGTCCTCAGTGCAGACGCGTTTTCCAGGTAAGAGGATTGTTTATTGTATCTTAGTGCATCATCCACTAACAATCACTTAGATACGCAAAAGCTCGCAACTACAATACCCTCTACATCTGTGGAACTGACGAGTATGGAACTGCCACAGAAACCAGGGCCCTAGAAGAGGGTGTCACCCCTCGGGCTCTATGTGACAAGTACAATGTGCTTCATGCCGAGATCTACAAATGGTTTGATATCGGGTTCGATTATTTTGGCAGGACTACGACAGATGCTCAGACTAAAATTGCTCAAGACATCTTCCTGAGCCTCCAGAGGAATGATTTCTTAGTCGAAGAGTCTATGACTCAGCTATTTTGTGAAAGGCACCAAGGGTTCTTGGCCGATAGATTTGTTGAAGGTACATGCCCCAAGTGTGGCTATGAGGATGCAAGGGGGGACCAGTGCGACACTTGCGGTCTTCTACTGGATCCTTTTGAGCTTATAAACCCGAGATGTAAGCTTGATGGGGCCGGTCCTATCAAACGTGACTCAAAACACATCTTCATTCGACTGGACAAACTCCAACCCGAAATTGAAGAGTGGGTTAACAAGACTTCTGAAGGGGGTCAATGGTCTAAGAATGGTCGGATAATCACTGAATCTTGGTTGAAGACTGGGCTTAAACCACGATGCATTACCCGTGATCTTACCTGGGGAACCCCGGTCCCTGTCATGGGCTATGAGAATAAGGTCATGTACGTGTGGTTTGATGCTTGCATTGGGTACATTTCTATCACTGCCAATTATACTAAGGAATGGGAGAAATGGTGGAAGAATAAGGACGAAGTTAAGCTTTATCAGTTCATGGGCAAAGACAATGTTCCTTTCCACACAGTTGTTTTCCCCGGGAGTCAAATCGGTACTCGAGAGAGCTGGACTATGTTGCATCATATCAGCACTACAGAGTATCTGCAATATGAGGGAGGCAAATTCTCCAAGAGCAGAGGGGTTGGTGTGTTTGGAAACAATGCACGAGATACTGGAATCCCACCTAGTGTATGATCCCTACCATCTTCCATAATTAACGGAGCAATTACGACTGACTTTATTAGGTTTGGCGTTACTACCTCTTGTCCTCCCGCCCAGAGACGGGCGATGCACAGTTTGTCTGGCAAGACTTTGCTGCCAAGAACAATTCTGAGCTTCTAGCGAACCTCGGAAACCTTGTCAACCGCCTCATTAAGTTTGTCAATGCTAAATATGCCGGGGTGGTCCCTGATTACACTGCCGGGATTAACGATCTATCCTTCGATCAATATAAGGAATCGGTGAATGCGCTTCTGAAGTCCTATGTCGGGGATCTCGAGGAAGTTCATATCCGTGCGGGTCTTGAGAAGGCTATGGCAATTTCTAGTGAAGGCAATAGGTTCTTACAGGACAACAAATTAGACAGCGCACTATTTACAAACTCTCCTAAGAAAGCAGCTGCCGTAGTTGGTTTCGGTCTCAATCTCATATACCTCCTCTCTGCCCTCATATATCCATACATGCCTGCAACTTCCGAATCGATAGTCAAGCAACTCAACGCACCACCCCGATCTATCCCAGATGCTTGGGATGCCGATGGTTTGCTCCCAGGTCATGTCATCGGGAGAGCCGAGTACCTTTTCAGCAGGATCGAGGAGAACCAGGTTCAAGACTGGAAGAACAGGTACGGTGGTAGGCAGGAGGCAGCCGTCCAGGATGCCTGGAAAGAGAAAAAGAAGGGGGGGTCAGTGGCCGGGCAGCAAAATGCTAAGAAAGGAGAGGTGGCAAGCCCTGGCTCTGCGTCCACTTCTGCAGCTGATCTGGAAGTTAGACTAATAGTCTGAGTTGATCGGCCATTCGCTGTCGTTTCGTCTTTATTTTAGGTGAATAAAAATAGGGGATTTTCTTCGGAGTTTGGAAGAACCTGGGTGAAGGGATGAGTTATCTTATTTGGTTTAGTGTTTCTCCTTCTTTTCTCTTTCTCGTGCGCAGTGTGACATAGATCGATGCGTGAGATACACTAAGTGGGAGTTAGAGTGGCTTTTCTGTGACAATATATCTTTTCTTACTGCTTCTATGGGCCTGTTTGCGATTGGTTAAATTTGTACCTTGTTGAGCTTGTCAGGTGGGCGTTATTCCTTTAATATCCCTGCTTCGCATACCTAGCCCAGGTGGTTACGAATCTAGCCCTCCGACGATACTATGATACTTCTGTAATTTATCTAGGGCTGCCTATTATTGCGCTGTATTAGAGCCCACCTCCCGAAGACCCCTAGATCCTGCATAAGCTTTCTCGCCGACTGGGAATCTATTTAAATGTACAGTTCCGTGACAAATGTTATCGTCACTCATCCTCCCCACACCAAAATTGGCCATTTTTGCAACCACGAAACAGTATTATATCCACCTCAATTAAACATCTAAGGGCCCAAAGCACTAGAGGCATATATTGACTTCACTAAACTGAAATTTCAACTGAATTAGACTCATGCTGTGTCATTGGTGGGCCGAAAATTGCAATTTTGTAATCAAGTACCTTTTTCTATAGGCCCCCATACAAATTCCACGGCTTGGCATGGACAATTCGACTCTCCACAAGGGCCAAGTCATAAGTAACCGCAGCTAAAGCCGCATGGACTGAATCAACAAGCTCCTAGCTACCCATAGACGAAATTTTGTAATTATTGGTGCAGAGGATTTTGTTGCGCTGTGGGTTTCGTGGAGGCTCGGTTTCGCTGGTTTTGGTGTGTTTTGACGGGTACTTCACCCCGACAATGACTTATGTTCAAGAACTATACCTACTTACAGAATCGCCCAAAGCCTTCGATATAGTACAAGAAATCCCCGATATATTTAGTCTAGTCCTTTTTCTCTGGGTTTGGTTCGCTTGCATCCTCCCTTGTTGTCCTATCGGCGGCTGTCTCTTCAGCAGCCTTCTTGATCTCCATTTCTACCTCAGCCTCGGCCTTCTGTGCCTCGGAAACTTCTGGAGCAGTCTGAGTGGTGACGCTGTCCTGAGGCGCTGCCTCTGGTTGAGGTTCTTGTTCTCGCGCTGGGGCGGCGGCTTCGGAAGATCTTGTCAATGGGCCTTGGGCTGAAGTTGCCTCAGGCATCTCCTTGGCTTCCTCTGTGGCTAGTGGTTGGGCTTCAGAGACGGGGGTTACGACAAGTGGTTCCACTGGCACTGCTTCCACGGATATGTCTACCGCTAGGGCTGTTGTTGCCGTCGAGGTCCCGGCGGGTGTAAAGGTCGCTATGGGTTCCTCTGCTTGGTCTGCCGGAGGATCTTGAGAAAGGCCTTCTACCTCCATTACCTCCGACGGTATAACCTTTAGGGTGGAGGCTGCGGGGATTTCCTCTTGAGTCTGGGCTGCTGGGGGTTGTTCGGCAACCTCGGCTGCCGGGGAAGCGGTCGTCGCGGGGACGTCTTCCACCTTCTGTATAGCCTCCTCCTCCACCTTCTGTATAGCCTCATCTACTTCAGCTTCTGAAGCTCCTCCTAAACTCTCTATTGTCTCTAGCGGAGCAGCTTGAAGGAGTTCTCTCCTCGCTTCATCTATGTCAGTCTTGTCTGCGAGAGCCCTGTATTCTGGGCTGTTCAAGATTTCAGCAGCCCTCTCGGCCGTTTCAAGGGTCTTTCCGACTCCGCTATGTGCCCACTTGGGCTTCGTTGTTACGTCTCGTAAATTGTCCATGCTGACATTCATCCGTTTGCCAACACCTACAAAACCCCCAAATTAGTATAAGTGATAGATATATAACACATGCTGAGAGTGTTACCCAATTCCTCGAAGCCCCAGACGTTTGCCTTCATACCAGTTCCATAGAACTGGTGCTTCTTCAAGTAGGCTAGCCAGATCTCCACCGTTTCCGGATGGCCATCCTTAATCTGGATTAACCGCTTATATGTGACTCTCTCAAAATTCTCCTGGGACTTCTTGTGAACGAAATGGCCTCGAGGAACAGTCCACCTTTCAGTCTTCCGGGGGAGTGGTACAGGTCCAGATGCCGGGAGGTTTAGGTAGTACGCTGCACGGAGGGCAAAGTCGCACATGAACTCCAAGTTACGGACACTGTAAGACCGTATCTGAAGATCGCATACTGGGAGACCGTATTCCGCCTTGCGTCTGAAGGGCCGGTACCAGACGGACTGAATACTTAAGGGGATGCGAGGTTCTGAGTCGGCGTCGGGATCTGCCGCTTCGGCACTTGGATTACTTGTGGAGGTCCTAATTCTTGTCAGGAAAAGCCAATATGATCCACTCTTGTAAAACAACTAGGACCCACTCTTCAGCAATTTCCCGGTGCAATAGAGCTGCCGCCGAAAATTCCGACCTTGGTACCACCGAACACACCTATCCGCAAAGTTATTAGTTCAACCAATTCAAGCCATTGATATCTCTTGAATGAAAACGTGCCGCTAAAGGCCTTCGTATAGTCCGTACACGAGTCACAGCGGACCATGATCGAAAGGCAAACATGTTTCTGAACGTTCTGAAGAATTGAAGATCTTTCGTTGTGGGGTGACTTTGTGGTGGGTGAAACCACCACGTGAAACCACCACGTGATAAAAAGCGGGTAACCTTTGTAGAGCCTTAACCCAGCTTCCCATGGTGGCGCTTTTCTCCACGTTTCAACTCAACAATTCACGACAATCCCCTGCTGCGACTTCAAAAAGCTCCATTTTAACGAAAAGGAACTGAAAACCCAAATAATGGAGGCCTCACGTGGACCCCCTCGGGTCAAAAACAAAGGAGCAAGCACCCAGCAAATCAGGTACATCTCGACACTCCGGACCAACGGTCCTCCCGTGCAAGGGCGAAACTAACAAGCCTCGCAGTGCCGAACAAATCCTCCGAGAGGCCTTCGAACGGCAAGAGCAAGGCCTCCAGGCGCCAACACAGCGATTTGCGGATCTTGAAGAACTTCATGAATTTCAGGGCCGGAAGCGCAAGGAATTCGAAGACTATGTGCGCCGTAATAGGATCAACATGAACAACTGGATGCGCTATGCGCAATGGGAACTCGATCAGAAGGAGTACGCTCGTGCCCGCTCAATTTTCGAGAGGGCTTTAGATGTCGATTCACGTTCGGTTGTGTTATGGCTACGGTACATTGAGGCGGAGATGAGGACTCGCAACATAAACCATGCCCGGAACCTACTTGATCGTGCGGTTACTATTCTACCACGCGTGGATAAACTATGGTATAAGTATGTTTACATGGAAGAGACATTGGGTAATATTCCTGGCACCCGGCAGGTGTTTGAGAGGTGGATGTCGTGGGAGCCTGATGAAGCGGCGTGGAGTGCATACATCAAGCTTGAGAAGCGGTATGACGAATTTGCAAGGGCGAGAACTATCTTTCAAAGATTCACTCAAGTCCACCCTGAGCCAAGGAATTGGATAAAGTGGGCACGTTTTGAGGAAGAGTTTGGAACCGAGGAGAACGTTCGGGAAGTCTACACATTGGCCGTTGAGACTTTGGGTGGGCAGTTCATGGATGAGAAGCTCTTCATTGCCTATGCTAGGTATGGTTATTTCTATATGGCCAAGCTGGTCTATGCCCAAATACTGACAGTTCTCTCTAGATATGAAGCTAAGTTGAAGGAGTATGAGCGTGCCCGAGTGATCTACCAATACGCTCTTGACCGTTTACCAAGATCTAAATCTCAATTACTGCACAAGTCATACACAACGTTTGAGAAGCAGTTCGGCGAACGTGAAGGTGTGGAAGACGTGATCTTGTCTAAACGACGAGTCCAGTACGAAGAGCAGATCAAAGAGAACCCCAAGAACTATGACGTCTGGTTTGATTACGCCAGGCTGGAGGAGACACTTGGGGATAAGGATAGAGTGCGAGATGTTTACGAACGAGCAATTGCAAATATCCCTCCAACAAAGGAGAAAAGGCATTGGAGGAGGTATATCTACCTCTGGGTATTCTACGCCCTCTGGGAAGAGATGGAAGGAAAGGTACGTCCACAATTCCATCCTTCCTACCGCTGGCATATCCCATCACCTATGATCCCAAATCTATGAACGCCGCAACTGACCTCCCCACCAGGACATTGACCGCACCTGCCAAATCTACAACGAATGTCTAAAGCTAATCCCACACAAACAATTCACCTTCGCCAAAATCTGGCTTCTAAAATCACACTTTGAAGTGCGGCACTTCAACCTCCCCGCCGCGCGAAAAACCCTAGGCCAGGCGATCGGCGCCTGCCCGAAAGACAAGCTCTTCAAAGGCTACATATCACTCGAAACCCGACTGCACGAGTTCTCCCGGTGCCGTACGCTCTACGAGAAGCACATCGAGTTCAACCCGTCCAACGCACAGACCTGGATCCGCTTCGCTGAGCTGGAAATGGCCCTGGAGGACTACGACCGCGTTCGTGCCATCTTCGAACTCGCCGTGGATCAGGAGCTGCTAGACATGCCAGAGCTACTATAGAAAGCCTACATCGACTTTGGGGAGGGGGATGGCGAGTTTGACAAGGTTAGAGGCCTCTTCGAGCGCCTGCTGGAGAAGACGGACCATGTTAAGGTCTGGATCAGCTATGCCCACTTCGAGGTCAACGCGGACGAGGGCGAAGATGAGGACACCGTTAGCGAGGAAACTAAGGCGCGCGCGAGGAGGATCTTCGAGAGGGCGTATAAGAGGTTGAAGGAGAAGGAGCTTAAGGAGGAGGTTTGTCCCCCATTACCATATAGACTTGCGGAGACTAACGATATATGTAGCGCGTCGCACTCCTCAATGCTTGGAAAGCTTTCGAGCAAACGCACGGCACCCCAGAAGACCAGAAGAAGGTGGAAGCGCAGATGCCCAGCAAGGTCAAGAAGCGGAGAAAGCTGGACGACGACACATACGAGGAATACATGGAGTACATGTTCCCCGCCGACGAGCAGTCCAACGCCCGGATCCTTAATATGCTACAGGCTGCTCGTGCTTGGAAGCAGAATCAGGTGGTCTCAGGCCCTTCCTGAGGATTGTCGATTTTTGCGCTTTTTTTTTTGTCACGAGGGGGCGGGGTTTTTTTTCTTTTTCAGGAAACAAAGCTTTAACCCCATAAATTTGTGGGCTCATGTATGTATTCTTGTAATTTTAGCTAGGGGCCGATTGTTATTATTGCTCAGTTAATACCCGAGGTCCCTCTATGAGGTATACTATGATACTCGAGTACTCGGGTGTGTCCATGAAAATTGGAAGCTAAGGGTGGCGGAACAGGGTTAAGAGGGATCGGGAGATAAAGTTGTTTGGAAAACTCAACCATGTAATTTCATGTAACTAGACATCCAAAACAAGGCATGTTGAACTGAGTTAATATGTGTACTAAGTAGGAGACAAAAGACCAATATACAGTGGGCCAAGAGGTAAAAGTGTGGATGCAAGTAAGAAAAAAAAGAGGAGGATAAGGTCTGTTCTAGGATTAAAAAGGTTCCATCATTGGTATTGCTAGGACAGATTTCTGATACTTGTATTAAATTTCTTTCACAGGATTCTGCCCCCAATACATGCTCTTTTCTTTCTGACATAATATGATACTACAGGTTCTTAGGCTTCTGATCACCAGGGGAGTTTTCCAACCTTTTCCTGCCCAATTCCTCAAAGCTAGACTAGGTATATTGAAGATAGATAAACAAGAAAGGAAAGAAAGAACAAAGCAATTCCCAAGTTGACAACGCTGAAAGAAAACCCAACAAAAACCAAGATGTGCACACACACTGTCTGCTCGAGTAGTTCCACAGTCGGAGGCTATTGGTGAGGTGATCGCTGCCCTTGCCATGGGAGATTGTTACCGCCGATGTATCACAAGATGACAATGCGGGCGCGCAGGGGGGTCCAGCAGGGGTGGCGGGTGGGTGATAAAGAACGCGAGGTGTAGGAAGCGGGTTGTAGGAAGCATGGTGATCCTGTGGTCAGGGAGCTGGGAGATGGAATATGTATCGGGGGCGCGTGGACTCGAGGTCTCTGACCCCGCCCTGGCCCAAGCAACCGGTGATACCTTTTTCCGTCGACCTCAGAGACATTGCTCCTATCCGCCCAGTGCGATCCTATATGCTTTGCCTAATTGGCAATGGGTTGTCCCACTCCATTTTCTGCTCACCAAGAATGTTGCACCTGGCAGTTGGTCGTGATTTTGGCTGTTGGTTCGGGACTGTCCTAGGGTGGGGTAAACCTGAACCCTTAAGCTTCACTAGAAGCCCAGGACTCTCATGGATACCAAGGGTTTATAGTAATTTTTGAACTGTCAAGTTCACGGAATAGTAAAACATTTCTTTAAAACATCATCTGGCTTTCTGATGTCTGCCGAGCCCCCCATTCGTTCCAAACTTCTTTACTCTCTACTTCCCTCACTGAAGGATCTTGCCGATCCCCTGTTCCGATTTTTTCGTCCCTACCCGAGCACATGGGTTGTGGGACTTACTACTACTCGGTCATAATATATCACTCATGAAACTTTTTTCCAACTAAGGAATATCCGCAGCCCCCGTTTGGCCTGGGCCTTGAGACAAGTTGACTAATTATGAGGGTCAATGATAACTCCCACGGACCGCAGTCACCCCCAACCAAAAACATTTACCAAAATGACAACCCAACCTTCCTTTCGCCCAGCCGAATCGAACCCTCCCCGGACGGCGCTAATCTGATTCGCATCGGAGAAAGGAAAAAAAGGAAAAAAATAGATATGCCAAACCCAACCTGACTACGACCACAAGCCCCACCATCTGCCACTTCCAACCCTAATAAATTCACACATGAATGTTACGTTATATAACCTATCATACAACACATGTCAGATGGCCGGATAGGTTAGCGAAGAGAGGGGTCGAGAGTATTATCACGACCGACAGACCAGCTATACAGCGCCGACTCCAGAAACCCGCCCGCCGTTGACATACATACAGCACGGTACAGCACGGTACAGCGCAGTACAGTAAACCCTTGCAGCCGGTGAGTTGGGGTCGGGGAAAGCTACTTCGTTTCGTCTGGGGCGGTTATCAGTGGTTCTGGGCCAAGGATCACCGCATTAGTTGGTAAGTTCTCGTGACTGATTATTGTGTTTCATTTTTGTGCAACGGGGGAAGAAAAGAAGTGCTGCTCGGGTCGAAGGAAGGATGGACGAAAGGAAGGAATGAGGTGGGGTGTACTGAGAATTGAGAGAAGAAAAAGGGTTAATTCTAGAATAGTTGATAAAGGCAGGAGATCGCTTTACTGGTTAGCCCCCGCTGTTGCGTGAGGGGGTGGAAGGTTGGATGGATGGATGGAAAAAAGAAAAAAAGTGAAAGCAAAGAAAAGTGAGTGGGCGATGCTTCCTGGATGCGCTTGTGAGATGCTCGATTGCCCCTGAGGGGGGGCGCTTACTCCCGCGTGCTGGTTGGGTTTTGATGAGCATTGGTGGTTTGGCATGGGTGATTTTTTGTGACTCTTCGTCACGCTGGTCCGGAAGTGGGCTAAAGGTTTAATTTGCTTTGACGGTTTCATAGAGTCGTTAATGGGAGAAGGTTTGGTCTCTTCTCTAGTAGATTTCTATAGGAGAGCTAGTGCGGTATGGCTATAAGCACTCGAGTTTATGAAGGGTAACTTATATATTACGATTTCGGAGGATTTGGATCTCGAAGCATTTGAATGATGGCTCCCCTTTGATAGCCTTGAGCTGGGCTCTCCAAGTTTTGAACCGCGCAGCAGACCCGGCACCGCGTAGGCCCGGGGCCCAAAAAAGAAACAAAAAGTACCTATTTCTTTGATCCTCAACCTCGTCCTCAGTCTACATCTCACCAGATCACTCTACTCTCAGAAATCGCATACATGGTGACGTGTGATTTCGTGAAGCCGTCTTTGGTGCTCAGGGTTGGTATCGGTCGAGCGAATTCGGCGCTAGAGGTCACATATGTGATGGCAAATAGTTTGTAGGTAGGAGATATCCAGTAAACACAGGGGAGAAAACAGATTGATGCAATCCTGGCTCTGGTCGGGGGCGACCGCCTAGTAGCACTTAGAAGGCCGGTGCTGTAGACTACTTCGAATAAAATCGATCTCGGTCGTTTTCCCAAAGTGCCATTTTTAACAATTTGGTTTGCTTTTGGAGCTGTAAGTGTAAGTTGAAGTCCTAAATGAGGTACTACACTCCCTGCGACGCCTTCACTGCATAGAGACCCAGTGCTTGGATCAAGCTCCCCGTAGCCTTTAATACTTGCTAGAGTTAGTTGAGAAACAAATCCTTGCGTGAGTAATGAATTATAAACCAACCAGAACCGAGGGGGGGCTCGCCCAGGTCGATCCTCTGTGCCAAAAGTCCGAGGGACATCCTTGCCAACCCTGTTATCCCGGGTTCCTGAGCAGTAAGTGTAGTAGGGCATGAGGTTTTATGATAAATCGCTGGTTTCACCCATTATCTGCGGGCAACTGATAGCTGGGGTAAGCTTTACTAATTGATATGCTCAATAGCTGTTATGCTCTGCGTACCTAATCTCTTGTATGATATTTTCGGGCACCTTAAACATTAAATATCTAACGAAAGCAGTATCCCGTGTCTGCTCATCTGTCCCACAAAGCCTTCCTCCTTTCGAACCCTCCAGTTTCGATAGTACAGGGTCTTTCCTATGTGGCTGTCAATGTGTCAACTTCAATATCTGGGGGCCTGTAGATGTGCAACGGGGGATCATAGCTTGATTTGACCGTATATTTTCGTCGAGGGTGGAGTGCATGCATACACGGTACCAATAAACAGAAATATCATATTCCTAACTGGGCAAATCCTATCCACGACTTTCCGTTGCACGCTCTATGCGCCATAAGTATGCAGAATCAAGTAGCTTCGCAAGGTCTTTCCCTATCGTTCGGCTAGGTTTAACGGGCAGGCAACACCCACCCTAGGCTTGCGAAGATTATTTAGGTTGTCGATGTCGTCGGGATCTTGGGCCGCATGGCAACTATATTCTTCACCCAACCGGCGAGGACAGGCGTAGGCTGCTAGAAACTCATCTGGGCACCTACATGCGAGTCAGAAAGTATCCCCAGAAATTGAGACGTGGGCCGCTACCACAATGACACCGAGATTTGTGTCTGTAAGACTCGGGGCGTGCGTCACTTTTGAAAGCACCACCTATTATTCTCTCGTGCGGTTTAGTGCTCGATCACGGCCAACTGTAATTTCAGTAGATAGGCTGCGAAGCCCGCTAAGCAACCCTTGGTAATTGTATCAATTAGCCTCCTTGCACAATTCGGGCTTCCTTCTTTGGAGTTTGAAATAACTGCTTGCTTGCTAATACTACTTCCCCCCATACTAGTAGCAGGGCTGCGCGGATGCCATGAAACGGGGAAACCGTGCCATGGCCATGCATGACGCACAAACGAAGGCTGTCCTAGTCTGAGAAAGCATCACAGGGTTGATCCTGTTGATTACATCGAATGATCTCTGGGGCAGCTCAATGGCCATGCAGAGGAAGCTGTGCTGCAGTCGTTCGTGGCCGATCTTTAATGGCGCATTCACAAACACTGTACTTGTACACCCTTTGCCCATGTACCTCTGCCGCCTTGCTATACATACGAGCTGCCAGGGAGCAGCTTGAATGCCGCCATTCAAGGATGGCCCGGAAGGTACAGTACTAACACCAGACTCTATCCCGCAACTAATCAGCCAGGAGCCGGCCGTTGCTGCTAATCGACCTGAATATTTCCTCAAAATGCGCGGCGATATTTTCCGTAACACCTCTGGCCTATCGGTACTCATTACGGCCCACTCACTTGATCAGTATTGTTAATTTTAGGCCAGTGAGACAGCCAGTGAGGGGCTTGGCTACTAGCCTAGACATGCTCCAGTGATCATCGCGACCATCTCAAGGAGGTGCGCAGTATCCCCAACCTAGTACCCGCGAGAAGGATATGAGCAGCCAAGCACGAAATACACCAATGAGTGAACTTGAGAGGTTTAGTATTTGCCATCTGCCACCAAGAAACAAATCATAATAGCATTAAGAGACCGGCTGCTCCATGAGCCGGACCACTTGTTATTGTTATTGTTATTATCTTTCTCATTATTGTGCCACCAGCCTCCCCAAGGGCTAGGTATTCCCTCTAGCCCCCATGCGCGTTTCTGGTCGCATTACTTCGTGGGGGGAATACCCAGATCCACGTACGCCTCAATTTGGTCGTCACTTGCACGTGCTTTTGCGCATTTTTTTCAGCCAGCAGGATCCCTTCCACGAGACGGATACTCAAACAGACCTTGCTAGATTGAGTCGTGAGATCTCGGTATATTTCAAAGGATGATGCTGGGGGGGGGGGGGGAACAAGGTCAGTTCCTACGAGTCTGCACCCATAAAGCAGCACAAGGCGATGCGGGGGACACTTGGCCATACAAAACCCTGATCCTTTCCTGCGGTGTACCCAAGGGGGCATCGGAGGGTACTATTTTCTCACTGAGATTCATCGCTGGCCGGTAAGCATACTAGGGAACTGCTAGAACAACGGATATAGCCCGAAGGTGCCGTGTTATGATGGGTGAGAATGAGGGGGGTAACCTACCATCCGGCAACGATGGCTCTCTATCTAGCTAGAGTATTGGATGGATAGGTAGGTGGCCAGAAGAGGGAGGAGGGTGGGTGGGTGTTGGGAAGCATGAGTGATATAGGTGAAGGAATGGATGTATGGATGTACGGACCACGGTGACAGGCAGAAGGGGCGGGTTTGTGCGTAAGGTGAGTATGTCAGCGAGGGCGAGAGTAAGACTACCTATGATGGCAGTAGTGGCGGAAAGTTGACAGCTCTAAAAGTGCCGGCCGGGGATGTAATGAGTTGGGCTACTCCCTCCCCGGATACACGCATTGTCTAATAGCAAGACGAGACATGGATCTTCGGGAGCATACAACTTGAATCCCCACATAAAATCGTGCACCTAGCAAATATAGGAGTAAGAGCCTACTCACACACAATATTGGACCTCTCTCTCACAGATAAGAACTTTAATCAGTAGACTGTGTTCTACCTCCACCCACACAGTTCATTTAAAACCAGAATCTCCAATTTGATCGCCAACCACCCTATCGTTGGTCTTACAGCACCCATACCATCTCTTCAGGAAGCAAATCGAATGCAACGAAAACAAAGAAAATTGAGACAGAAAATAAAAGCAAACTTTCAACTCCAGACCAGCTTTGCACGTAACGCCGTGAGAAGCATGCAAAAAGAAACACATTGTAGCAACTTTTCCATGTAATGCCCTCCGTCGCAGGCAGAACCTTAGTCCCAATAAAGCATATAGGAGTGATTTGGGCAATGGTTCAGCCAAGCCTTATTTGGGCGGCATGCAGGTAAACAATCATTACAATCATTGGTGTCAGATACTATCCTATACAGAATTACGTCCGGCAACGGAAGTGACATAAATGACAAAAAGGAAAAAAGGAAAAAAGGAAAAAAAGGGGGTGCGCAAACCCCCAATTTATGAATCAGTGGCTCTCATGTGCCAAAGCCATGCTTTTTAGGGTGTATAGGTAGAAAATTACCAATTATTAGTGCGGGACTATATAATTCACGAGCGAGTTAGCAGTAGAATATAGGGCGCTAATGACGGGGAACAACTAACATGTCGTTCATATCTCGTCGGATCGTGAATGAGAAGCAACAATGGATGAGCTTTTCCTTAGCATTTGGATCCGGGTTCTTCAAATGGCAGCTCGTCAACATAGCCTTTTGAGTAGTGTCAAAGGCGATGGTGCCGAATTTTTCCCAATAGCTTACAGCAGAATCTTCTACGACTAATTCATAAATCGCCAACTTTCCCTAATTGAGTCATCAGTAATGGTTTAACGAGACTTGAAGCCTTGCACCCATCCGCGGTGAGTGAGGGTTTCGAAGCGCCCGCCCCCCCGCTGAAACATGGAATAAGATACTCACATCTCTCATTTGCTCAATTGGGACATTTATAAGTTCCGCAAACTCTTTGTTTCCTCTAAATATCTCTCCAGTCCTCCGCCAGAGGCAAGCCGGAACTGCCATGGAAGCGAAAACTCGATCATACTCAAGTAAAGACTTTTCAAACCATTCCTCCACGTGAACTAAATCGAGATCGGTCAACTGATGCGTTCGCTCCCTGAACTTCGGCCTGAACTTGTCCAATTGTGATAGTATCCTTCTGCGCGAACTGTGCGCCATGTTTTTCTCCATGTACTGTGAAAGCCTGGCGTATCCTTTTACATAGTTGAAAGGCTTCAGGAGGCCCGCTTCAAGTTTCGCCTTCAGGACCTGTTTCATCCGCTCCTCCGGGGCATCCTGAGATGGATCCGCGGCCGTGAGATAGTAATTTTCCTTTGCTCTCTCGGCCGAAGGTTTTACACTCCCCGGACGGGGGATTGACGATATCGAGTTGGGATTCGCAGGGGGTAGAAGCCTCTGCTGATTGAAGGTGGTATTGTTCGTGTCGGATTGACCCAGTTGAACATTGGATGGCGCGTCTGGAAATAGGCTCTGGTTCTGATCGGTGGTGAAGATCTCATCGGGGTATAGATTGCCGAGGAAGTCACTCAGCAAACTGAATTCGCTAGACACTTCTGGAGCGGAAAACATCCACTGCTGATGGTATGGATTGGTATATGATGTTGTCTGTTGTTGTGGTGGCGGATGATCCCAGTCGGTAACCCCCAAAACTGTCACTTAATATGAGCCAAAAGATCCGCACAAGGGCTGCAGCCAAGTATTTATATCAGGACCCAACTTACAGGCTCGGGGATTTCCATTGATGGCTGCCCTCGGTGCTACAGAGACTGGGGACGGTGCGACAATGGACGCCCCTGCATCGGGCCTAGAGGGAGGTATGGGTGGTGGAGGAAGCGAGACATTAGAGGCAGTAGTTGCAGTGGAAGCCCTCACCTCCTGTTGCTCGGGTGCCTTTGACATGCCGTTGACCGGAGGCGTTATTGGCGCCTTAGAAGGGGAGGTGTTCGAGTCCTCCTGATCGTTTTCCTGGGTGGCTGTAGAGGTCTCTGTCTTTGGCTTTTTGGGTTCGCGAGGCTCGTCGTGACATAGATGACCTATATTTCTTTTCACACAACGCATACATGGCCGGTCTGCCAACGTAGCACGTCAGCATTCTACACTCACTACAGACTTCCCCCAGCCAGCCTGTTGGAAGTAGCAGAAAGCAGAGAATAACTAAGCCAAACGGAGGTTTTTTTCTCCTAACGTACCATCATCGCACGTCATGTGTGATCTTCGGCAATACACGCATGCTATCACGCGACCTTGAGTCAGTCTATAGGTTCTAGATGCTGTCGCAAGAAGGTTATACAGGGTGGGATGAACCCCCAATGCCTTACCATGATTGACTTTGCGGCGCTTTTTAGGGCTTCGTCCCATAGACGTCTGGCCAGGAGTCGAAGTAGTCGGAGACTGCGAGCCGGACGGCTCAGCACCAACGGTGCCCAACGAAGAAGCCGAATCCCCAGATGCACCACCCTGAGAAGTACTGGTACCCCCCCCATTACTCTGTTGAGCGGACGGATGTGGGGCTCTCGCTGCAGCCCCATTGCTACTCGCACTCACGGGAGGGTGAACCTCGGTCATTAGAAACGAAGGATTGGAGGAAGTGTGGAATTAGTTTCAAGTGTTATAGTTGACTCCGTTTCGCCGCATCCGACTCAGCTTTCTGCTGCAAAGGACGAACCGGTTACAGCTAGAAAGTCGGTGCGCTGATTGTCCGATCAGTGCTTCGTTTTCTTTCGTTTTCCTTCCTTTTTTTTTTTTTTTTTTTTTCCCTTCCCTTTCTCCCTTCCTTCTCGCTGCGATCACTCTTTGGTGGATATTGAGTGTAAATTTCTTAATACTTTTTTAATTTCCTTTCCCTCCTTGATCCCTCCAATTCGCCTACTCGAGTCTGCCACGCAGAAAGAATGAAGCGTGTGGATGCCGACAGCGTGGTTGTACGTATGCGTGCAGAGTTGAGAGGAATGAATGGAGGCTCTGGGCGGGCTGTCGAGGTGTCGCACGACCAGAAAAAGGTGCAGGCCCGTATGGGAGTGGTTGGCAGAAGATGGCAAAGTACAGTACTGGATATTCGCAGGATTGATACGCACACACTGGGTAGTTGTCAGGCCAGCGTTGAGCACAGCAGATTGGTGCGATTTTCTTTTCTTCTTCTGCTGCTACAGGAGAGTGCTCGCACAGCAAGAGCGATCCGAAAGATGAAAGAAAAGTACAGGTAAACCTTGTGTAGGGTGCACCGTAGTTGCCTCTTGTCCGTGGTTGTATTCGATGAAGCTGAGTGGTTGAAGAGGGGTTGACGGGGAAATTGAAAATTGAAAAAGAAAAAAAAAGAAAGAAGAAAAGCCCCAATCCATGGGGCTCCATCCACCCAAACACAGTACCAGGCTCACAAGAGAGGCCCCTCGTCGGTCATACTAGCCATACAATGACATCTGGGCGAGTAGATGACATGTATAAATGAAACGAGATTTTTACGCAAGGAAACATTTACTAAAAACAACAGCCGTTAGTTGAAGAAGGTATAGGCTACTGTACAGTGTACGTACAGTGCTGTGCCTACACTCGAACTCGACCATTCAACACAAATAGAGCTCGTTCCCTTGCGTCCCAGAGTCTCCCCCAGTAACCCCCGCTTGCTGTCTCCATTGCAAACAAGTCTTGAAAATCTGCCCTACATAGACTGCCAATACACGCCATAGGTAGGAGAATTCTTGCATACATGTTCACGGCAGCCAACCATTCGACACGACGGAGTGCCGGTAGTGCTCGGTAACATTATGGAATGCGGCCTTGTGTCCTATCCCCAGCAAGCAGCCTACCGGTACTTTTGGCCTTTATTTGGTATCCCTAGATCCTGAAGAGCAAAGGGAGAGTATCGCCCTGCCGGTTTAATTATTGGTCCAAACCCCACAAATGGAATCGCTATTGCCCTTTCCATCATTATTCCTCGCATCATAGCTCAAGTGCGAGGTCGTCTTGGTAGCGTGAGGCCAACACTTCCACACCAAGTTTGCCCCGTACTCGAGTGCCCTGTTACTTAATCCAACGAACACCATCGGGCAATGCCATATTGCTGCTATTGAGTCTGGCTCTTTGCTGCGTGCTCCTGATTAGCTATCCCCCCCCCCCCCCCAGCCCAATCAGGATAGTGCTCTGTTGGGGTTGCGAACGGCTATAGAGCAAAGGTGAAGCAAGGCGTGAACTTGCACTCACCAATTGGGGATTCACTGGCCGGGGCGAATTGAGTTGTTGCATTGCGCCTAGGTGTTGAACAATAGAAGGAGCCCAATGGTAGAACCTTGCGCGCAATCCCGTAGGTCATCAGGACTAAGTCCGTGGATAATGAAATAGATATGGTGGCGGTCAAATCATACTATATTCATATATTCCTACTTCTGGTACCCCCTCGGTCACCACTCCGCAACGAAAGCCACTGTATACATGATTCTGCGAGTATCAAACTTATAGTAAGTAGTTCTTTAGGCCAAGGACCTCATACGCGGATTCATCGCCAACGCAGAATATGTATTCTACTGTGCCGTACTTTCTGGACGGAGGACCCAACCGTACCGTACACTCACCACCGTCTGCACTTTTAATCTCCAGCTCACACCCCCTTACCCACCCCTCTTACCGGTATGATAGAGATCACAAGACGAATTCTTTCGTGCGGGAGTCAGCCCTGCCCTAGGGACTGGTTCATTCTAAACAACAAGATTTCTCAGACTAGAGGCCTATTCAAATAGAGGGCTGAGGGACTGCTCCCTGATTTGAGTTCATCACAATGTTACTTTTTCTTCTTTTTCTTTTTCTTCTTCTTCTTCTTAGTCTCTCTCCCTGTGATAGAAGACTAACTTGGATGGTGTTCGCAGAAAGCTTCTTTTCAAGGGCCCTTTTCCCGCTGCCTATTAATGGAATCTCTGTGTTCTACGCTAACTTATGGGTTTTTGCCCTTGGAGTAGGGATCTATTTTTGTTCACATGGAAACCAACCAACCAACCGCCGGTGATTGTTCCCTACCGTGATTCGATCAAACTCGTGATTGAAGCGATCACATTTCATTACCACATATTCAGGCATTAACCCCAGAGGCGTATGCATATCACCAAGGTTATTGGGGGATCTCGGGTTGTGGATGTCTCCGTTTTCACTTTGGGTGAGAAAGAGCGGGGTAGGTGTTAGCGGAATAAGGCTCTGACGATTGTGTGGTAAAGTCCAGATAATGCGCCAATCAGGGAAAGCTGGTAACCTAACGGCTCCTCCCATAGTACTGGTACATTCACAAGACTGGGTACCTCTACGACACTCTCGAGGCTCAGGAAACCCTACCCGAAAGAACCATCTCCTAGAAGCAGGGAACGATCTACCCGCTAGACCTGCTCCTCACCCCTACCGCACTGTATGGCACCATCAGATCTCTGATACAAAAACTGATCTCTGTTGTGATACCGGTATCATACCGATATTACACTCGTACACAGCTGAGACAATATCGGTTCTCGGAATCCCAGCTACACCTAGTCCGTGTGGCAATCCTGGCAATCCTGGCTGGTATGAGTGATCATGACCACTGCTTACCCAGCATCTTTGAAGCTAAAAGTTTGTTCTCGTATTCTGGAAACTACTTCCCTTCTAGTGCTGTGCCCCTGTTCCTCCACACAATTGTCTTTGCGGTGAGCCTTGATTCCTCCCCTAAACCTACTTTACGATCATTGACATACACTCGGCTCAGAGCCACGCCGTCTAATGAACGGCAGTTAGAATCTGAATCTAAAGCTGGAATGGATTTTTCCCCTCAGCCTAGGTGTACCTTGTTGGGAGGAGACTTCGGATCCCGGGTGGGACGGCAGCCCTAACACCCGAGCTCACCTATTCGGAGGATCCCGTCCCCTCCTCCTCTTCCTTTGGCTAACCGCCATGTCATACAACGCTCCCTTCAATACCACTAACTAGCACGATACTGCTACAGTCTCACCGTACAACTTACCCAACCTATTATCACCGGAGGGGCATCCGACAGCCTAGCCTCCGGCCGGTGGAAGGTGCGCTGCAGCAAAGCCAGTGGAACGCTTCAAGTCAACACGAGTATTGTAGTAAATTAACGCGGGGGCTTCTCGGCGCCGCATCAGAAATGGGTCGGGCATTTTGCAATTTGCTGAAATCCGCTTACATGTACCGATGCAAGTTCACCGTTCGTAAGGCCGAAAGTTTCATACTAGCCAATTATGAAATTGCTGTGGTGTCAATGCTAACTGACCGTAGAGGTTTCTACGCGATTGGTAGCAACCCTGACTTAGTCAGTGTAGAGACACTCTGTTTCACAGAAGGACGCCTAGGCGGCCCAGGATCTTGCCGGTAGTGCATTTCTTACCCATTGTCATCCCCAAGTATCGTGCAGGGTGCTGGCTATTCACTATGATTGGACGAGCACTGGTACCTCCACCGGGCGCTCGGGACGTTCTCGGCATGATGATCGAGGCTGCGAGGCGGAGAGCAACAAAAAAAAAAGCAAATTCTATACTGTATCATAAAGTCCAATAAGGCAAAATATTAGATGCGAGATAATTAAGCATCGTGGTTGGGATAGCCTGTTGTGTGTTGCCCCACCACCGATAAGCTGACAGCTCTGCTTTCTTTTTCTTGTTATGCTATTAATTTGATGTCTTACCAAATGTAACGGACAAACAAAAGGCGTCGAATGAGGTTATGTTTTTTTTCTCACCGCTCCACATCTGAACTTCACCGCTCGCGATTGTGGGCCATGAACGTCATTGCCAATCACTCGTTATTTGCCAAGGCATTTAACCTACCACAACCGGTCACTGCCCGGGTCGCAATATCAGGTTGTGGCTTCCTGACCCGACACAATCGCCGGTTCCGATCTAGGGGAAAAAAGAAAGGTAGACTACTCCTTCGTGTCCACACACCCCCTCCCCGGGCCATGCATGTCCAAGCGAACGGAGTCGCTCAAGTGTAGAATTATTAATTATAGTATAGTACATTCCGTATCTCCCCGAAGTCGCCCATGCCGGAAAATTCTCGTCTAGAGTCCCATAATGCTATCGTAGACTTGCTCACCCGCCTTCCTAAAGAGAACCTCGTCAACTGCCGCTTTGCCCTTCTGAATCCATTCTGCGACCTCTCCTAATGATCCGCTATTGCCCTGCATACTTGTGAGGTGCTGTTGTAATTGGGTCGTTAGGGGATACAATTGCCGGTCGGAATTGACATCATATAAAGATGCTGCGCTCAATCTAGAGGTGAGGTTTATTTTTTCTACACTGTCGCTTGGATCCCGCTTTGATGGGGCATTGCGGAGAATGGGGTGCATCTGTGTGGCATCCGTCCGTTAGCACCATTGGCGAACTAACCATAGGATGCCAAGTGTTAGGTGGCCGGGCGGGCAGTGGGATATAACACACATTTCGAGATTTTTGGCGCCTTATGTTTTCCTGCGCAATTGCGTTCTTTTTCAATTCCTGAAGGTAATCTTCTTCCTTCTCTAGTAGCTTCTGCTCCCTCTCAATCTCAGCCTCGAGTCCAGCGATTTGGCAGAGATCCGGCTCTAGGATGGCTTCCAGCGCACGCTTGTCGTTTCGGGGAAAGGGACGTTAGCAACATAAATTACCGTTTATAAACAGGTGATAGTATAGCATACGTTCTTACTCAGCAACTTTTCGTAATTGAGATATGTGTCTTTCCCCAATGGTGGAACAGGCACCTTCGTTAGTGAATTCCCAATCCTGCCACCAGCCATAACACCAGTCAGTTAGCAGTCGCCGGAAGGGGAAAAGAAAGAAAGAAAAAAAGAACAATCAACATGACATGACATATTGCTCAAGCGATTGATGCAGGGCCATACCTCCTAACAACCCTATGCAACACCTCCTGCGCCTCTGCCCTCCTATTCTCCCTGCGGAATGTCATGAGGACCGGTCTTTCCGCAGCCCTGACAACCTCCATGACCTCCTCGCGCCCCTTATCGGATAGGACGCCCCATTTCGCTTCGACAACCTCCTGCGGGACGCTGCGTACCCGCGGCTTCAACATAGGCATTTTGGCTGGTCCGGATTCGTCTTTTTTTTCTTGTTTTTTTTTTTGAAAAGCTGTTCATTAGCCAAGCCGTTAGATGGGGGAGACGAAGAAACTCACTTTCCGCTTCCGCTTCTGCTTCTTGTGTTATTGACTTGCGCTTTGTTCCTGCCACCCCGGCGGTTACTACCGGTCGGGGAGGCGGTGGCATGTTACTGGACGCCGAGGTAGAAGTCGGAGCCGGAGGCGCTGCTTTCGCTTTCGCCATTGTCCCCGGATTTGCAGTAGCAATAGCAGTGGTGGTGGTGGTTTGTGTAGACCTTCTCGTCCGTGAATTTGCCGGGATGATGTTTGAGCTTCGTCTCCTAGCGCCGCCGCCAACAGCAGTAGCGGAAGATCGTGTAGTTTTTTGTCTTTGCTTGGGCTTATTGGTCGCCTACTTTGTTAGCTTACTCGCTCACTTAGAACTAGAGAAAAAGGAAGGGAGGGGAATTACCATAGTTACAGCATGCTCCAACTTGTTAGTGGAAAAACGGGGGGGTATGTAAAAACGCGTGAAATTGCAAGGTGCTCACAGGTTCTCGCGTCAAGATGGGCAGGGTAGGGAAACAGCAAGGGTACTGTTGCGGGGACAAATGTTGACCCCTCGTTCTGGTGAGTGTGTAGTACCCGCGTAAATCCTAGCCCGTCCATGTGGCACAGTGGTGAATGGAGGAAAAATGGGGGTGAGGTAGCCACACTACCGTGGCTGATCACAATATCAAAATTCCTACGTTTGTACGTCTACCTACCTATCATACCTACCCCACTATCACTATCTACAGACAATCCCAAACGGGGGCCACAGCAAAAAAATGGTCGCCATCAAAATCCGCATGTTCCATTTACGCTCCGTAACCCCCCACCCCCTTCTCCTCGCCCCACCTCCAACCCCAATTAACAAACGACCAGCGTTTAGCACTCATCCGCTCGGGCACCGGCGCAGCAATTCTTCCGCCAGACGTGCGTAAGCTGGGTCTGACATTCGCGATGAAGAATACCGACGGTCATATGGGTCCTCGGTACAGTACATCCCCCTCCCATTTTCACCGCCCTAAGCATGTCTAATTCGGAACACCCGCAGGAAATTCTGGCGGTCTTACCTTCCCCGCCTGAAATATCATAACCCAAACGTGGACATGCAAGTGAACCGAGAGAGGGTGAGTGGTGGGGATGCTACGTTGGTTATTGAATTCGGTACCCGCCCCCTCGCTTGTCGGTTTCCGGAGGGGACTGCCGACTAACTAATGGTTTGGGAGTGGGGTAGACGGAGGCAAGACAGAGACCATTGACGTAAAGCACAAACACGGGAACGAGATTATTCGCGCTGTGATAAGCTCGACTAAAGCGAAACCGGTACCCACATCGGAAGAGGATGCGGAGATTGTTGCGCAGTACGAGATATATAAAGCTCAGGCGGAGGAGCGGAAGAAGGTCAATGAGCGGAAGAGGGCGGAGAGGAGGGCGGAGAGGAATCCTATTGGGGGCATTGGGCGGCTGGCTTAGTGTCATTTCCTTCTTTCCTCCCGTGTTTCTGCCTAATCTTAGAATATGTGAACTCCACTTCAATGTACTCATATTATCACTCTTCTTTCGTTTCCCTTTTTTGTGGAAAAGGGCTTCTTGGAGGCCCATTTCCCCCATGACTATGGTATTCGATAGCTATCGTACATGAGGCTTCCATAACTCTACGTAACAACTTTTGAAAGAGAGAATGAAAGGTATAGTAAACCCCGCATAAGGGATGCTGAAGTTAAGAATTCCACCAAGAAACTATGCCGAGACAGAATATAAGCACGCCGGCATCCGCAATGAGGGTAGTCCAGATCACACTATATCGAGCGATAGTGGTCAAGAAGGTTCCGAACGGATGAGGGAGGAAGCCTCCAATCCTAGTAAGCCAGGATCCCGGAGGAGGGCGACCCTAGATACACAAAAAAGAGAGTATATTAGCAACAGGCGCGAAATAAACACAACCAGGGAGAAACAATTTTCCCACCTGTTCAATGAAGAAGCGGGAAGATTGCAAGATTAGCTCCATAGTGGTAAAGTACCAGAACAAGGGCTATGCAAAGAGAGAAGTTAGCGTACACGCAAGCAAACAAAACAAAGCCAGTTCGCACGGTGCGATGGGGACTATGAATACCGGAGCCTCCTCTCTAGTCATGCTAGCTGATTCAGCTCTCTCGAGCGCGGATCCAGTGAAACTCCAGCTAGTTTCCCGCAGGACCCAGACCGCCAAACACAAACTGCTCAGCACATGTAATGCCTTCCACCACATCCCCCACGACTGCTCCCTCTGCTGCATTTGTTGAGCCTCCGGAGGAGGCATACCCATACCCATCCCCGGACCGCCTAGACCCCCCAACCCACCCATCCCCCCAGGACCGCCACCCATCCCACCAAGCCCCCCCGCACCGCCCATAAGCTGCTGCATCATCTGGAGCATCGGGTCCTCCTGACTACTCCCCGCACCACCAGTCTGACCGCTGAACATGCTATTCTCCATCATCAATTGCCCTAGGTCGAGATCCGACTGATCACTGCCAATACCGAAAAGAGGACCCTGCTGCCCCTGCGCATCGGCAAGAGAACTGCTCCGAAGCGATGAGGGTGGAGGTCCCATCCTAGCAAACATATCTTCCCTTCCGATTCGCTCTTGCTGCCGAGCTTTTGGCTGATAGTGGTGTGTGGAGATGTCTACATCGGGGGGATCCGGGGTAGCTTCTCGAGCCGCGGGGGTTTCTACATTTTTGGATTATCAGTTAGAATAAAAGGGCTTAAAAAAACTAAGGAGAGACCGAGGTAATTCGGGTATGCTAGACTATCGTAGTGGGATCTTTTTTTTGCTTTTCCTTATTGTTTGAACGTACCCTGATTGCGGAATGTTTGACCCTGGGTCCCAGTTATGCGATTCAATCTTGAGCTCCCTCCTTCTTTAACTTTGGCCTGGCGACGTTCTCGCCGAATTCTGGCTTGCTCTGCTGGACTCAGCGGCGATGAATTAACCGGCGGATCTTCCATTCTTGTGGATCGGGGGCCAACAGAGAAGATTTGTGTGGAAAAAGTGGTGTTTTTTTTTTGGCCTCGGGGTTGTTAAGGTAAGGTGTCAAGACGGTTGGGCCTCGAAAGTCCTTAGACTAAAGCTTGACGTGGCTGACAGCGCCAGTATGGTATGGGAACGAGTGGCCTAACCGGAAGAAGTAGTGTGCCACTCTCAACACCAGAACCCATCATTGTTTGCCCGCAATTTCCCCGTCCTAAACTGAGCAGGCTAAACTGATGATCCCCGCAGGCTAATAAACCTTAAAAATTTATGTTATGATAATATTATTATTATAATACCAGTAATGGCCAGTATCAGATTATAGTGTGGATTTTTGCCCTTCAAATTCACTGCTGCAATATTACGCTCCGATCAGACAGGTTTTTCCATTAAGTTACATGATATCGATCCATGAATGGCAGACAGAACGAGCCAATAGCCAGGCAAACAGCGACTGCCATGCTTGTTGCGGGCGCCTCGGGTATGGTTCATAGTACATTAATTAAAACAAGAGGGACTGCAGCCAGAAAAAGGTCTCAGATAGACAAGCTTGAAGTGAGAGAGGGGAAAGAATGGAAGAGAATAGAGGAGGGAAAAAAGATACAGAGAATTCAACTCCAAAAAAAATACAGAAACAGAGACCCCCTCCATGGTCGTACACCTCCAGTTGCCATCGTTCATCCAGATGAGTAAGGTGGGAAAAATAAAAATGGAATAGAGTGGAAGAAAAGCAATGAAACCAATAACTCCGGCCTCCCATAAAGTTTTTTTTTACCACAACTCTACTTGCTGGTATTTTACCCTAACCCACAAATATCCCCAACACGTACTCCACCCCAAAATCAAAGCACCCACGCATGACTAGTAACCCCGATCCATCTGCAATTGCTGAAGATGCTGCAAATACAAGCGTAATCGATCATTTCCTTTCTTGAGGTCATCCAGGTAATTGGCGGCGTGTACCAGAACCGCACTCTTGCTATAGCCCCCGGACGAAAGCTCCGGGACCAGGGAACAGAGGTCTTCAAAGCCCTGGCGAATGAGGTTTCGACGTTTCTGTTCGCTATGTATGTGATTTTCCCTCTTTTGTGCCTCAGTCAAGTTGTCTCTTTTCTGGCCACCAACCTTTTTCTTGGCCATTCGCATGCTCGCCTCCGGCTTCCGAGACCGTGGCTTTCGAGCCGACTTGGAGTAGTCTTCCCCCCCATCCATGCGTCTCTTTAACATCGCACTGCTTCTTGAAGGTGATGGTGTGCTTTCGTTATCATCGTACACGGGTGTGCAGGAGTCATCATCCTCTGTATCCCCTCCGCCCTGTTCATACTTTATCTCTGTGGGCGAGTTCACAGCGGTAGTGACAGTAGAATCATTCCTGAATGCAGCATAAACCCTCGAGCGGACCTCCACCTCTTTGTCCTCGAGTGGCACTGGAAGTGCGGGAGGATGGTATCCGTTGGGCGCAAAGTTTGTATCTGTGCCAAAGTTGAGAAGGTTGTGATTGTTGATCTGCTGAGAAGTCTGCCCTTGTTGGCGTTGCAACAACTCACGGCTAGCGTTAAAAGGGCTTATATCAATCTGCGAAGGCGCAGCCATAGGTGCAGCGGAGACCGAACTGCTGGTGAGGTACCCAGCCATGCCACCACTCAAGTATTGGTGATGATGGTGATGTGGTGGAATTTCTGGGACAGTATTCTGGTAGTTCGAAGGCATCTCTGGTGACCAGTAGGAAGAATCGTCGGGGAGTTCGGGGTCAAATAAATGCGAAGAGGGCACAGAGCCTGATCCGATACTCTCAAACCAGTTCTCAAGTCCTTTTTGCTCGTGAGTATCAAGCAGTGGCGGGCCGACGGGGGCAGGGGGCGGCGAGGCATTGAAGCGGGCCTCAAAGCCATCTATGAAAGATCACTGTTAGCACGAGGAAATGTGAAATTTTCGGTTACTGCAAGTGTGAAGAGAAGAGCGGAGAAAGAAGAGTGAGTGAGCGCACGGGGGGGTAGGCGGGGCAAGGCGGGGCATAGAGGGTCAGAAGGAGAGGGAAGGGGGGGCGTGAGCGGGTTCTCACAGAAATCGAAGGTAGAGCGAGAAGAGGCCATGGGATAGCAGTGTTTGGGCTTAAACTTCAGTATATCGTGATTGTAGTGTGAAGTGTTGAGCATTTGTAAGGATTGTGGATGGGTGACGGGGACCGAAGCAAGGGGGCGAGAAAGTGTACTCATCCGCAACCGTCGAAAGATGGATGGGGCGGTTGATTTCTTGTCTCCGCAACGGAATGTGGGGAGTGGATGGCACTAACGGGTAGCGAATGTGGGTTTTGAGGTAGCGGGCTTGTCGAGTCTTACTACAGCGGTAGTAAGAGCAGCACAACCAGCAGCACTAGTAACAGTACCGGTACGATAATAACCCCCAACGAGCAAACTGCTACTGTAACCCAACAACGGCAATAGTAGCAGCAACAAACAACCGAGCAGCTGCAGCAGCACTGGAACTAGCAGCAAGGAGCACTAGCAGTGGCAGAAGCAGCAGCAAGGAGAAGGAAAAATGGGAATTAAGGAGATCTAACTTTTTCTCGTGCGCTATTGTTTGCCTGTGTGCTGTACTGTGCTGTAGGAGTGTACGTGGTGCCGGAGCGTCTGCGAATGGGAGAGAACAATTTGCAAGATGGGATGAAATAAATAAAATAAAACAAAGGATAAAATAAATAAAAATAATAAAAATTCGACCGTTCCCGCTTGCCTATGATGCGGGAATATTTCTCTGTATTTCTCTTCGTGCCTTGATCTATACCCTTCTTGAGAAGCCCGTCGTAGTATTGTTGAACAAATCAATGCCAATCTCCAAGATGCCAGTGGATAATTGCGTCTGTTTCCCTCGTGCCTTCGCTTCTGGTCCTGGATCCTCCGGGTCCTCTTCTATATTCGCCTTAGATGCTGTGTGCTGACTAGCTGTTTCTCTCAGCCGGCTGACCGATTCTTGGGTATGAAGTACCGCAGGCCTCGATGGGACGGCAAGCCGACGATGGAGATTGGGGATTAGATATGCTGGAAGGCCCGCTGTCCAAGGTCCTGAGTTTATCTTTATTCTTCATTTCTCCGACTGAGGGGGAAAGGATGACCCTTTTGACTTGTCTCTATAATAATATTTTCTTTTTTTTCTCTTCCTTCCTTCTCTCTACCCACATCCATGCCTAACCCTGTGTGCCTGAACTGTACTGTCCAGAATTGTATTGTACCATAACCTATGAGGGGTCGAGAGGAAAACAAGCAATTTACACTTCTCCCCACCCTCCTCTTCTCCGTCCTTGAGCATGGAAATCTCCGTTTCTGTCTCTGGGCCTACCAGCGGTAGCTGGTGGAGGGAATTCGCCCCTCTGCCTCTATCCTTGTAAGTACATACGCATCTTCACGTGCCGTACGACCCCCAACGTTATCTCCACCTTGGGTCTTATACGGCACTGCAACGCCCTTGGCCTACCAGCAAGAAGGCCCAAGAAATAGAGTGAACAGAATACGCTGCACAGTGCACCCCAACGTTCTTAGGGCTGTAGGCTTGCATCGGACGAGAAGGACAATGCAAGTATTTCCCTTCCACTCATTCATCAATCGGCACTCGGAGTGAGCAAATCCCTTATTTTCTTGCTGCTTGACCTGCCACCTATCTCCCCACATCTACCCAAGCCAAGCTTGGGTAGTTCAAGTATCCAACGAGGGCGAATATATTGTCTTCTGCAGCACTATCAAGCGTACAGAGATGACGCATATGCAATGGTTCGGAGCGGTTTGTTCCATTTGTACTCTTCACTTCCTAGCACCTAGAAGCCCATCCGTTCAGCGGAGCCCAGCCTTCCCTTACAAGCCATCGAGTAGGGTGGGGAGAAAGGGAGGGGTGTGGGCATCACCACTTGCATAAACGCCCGGAACAGATAATGGGCCTGTCTGTAGAACATTCCCTCTCATTTACGATGTTTCAGATCCTTCGGGGACCCTTCTATCATGCTTCTTCTCCGTATCCCAGCATGGCTCTTCTCATCGAGTCCACCCCAACGAAAAGCTTCATAGAGGTGAACCAATAGCACAATAACAACCGGGGGTGTTTGGTAGGAGTATTCTATGGTATGGGTTGTGAATGGGCTAAATTTAACATGAAAAGTTGGGTACCCGTCAAGGATTTGTGAGAGGTGTGACAGGAATGGGGCGAGGAGAAACCTTCAGGAAGCTCTCTAACTGGTTGAGCCCAACCCTATTTCAACTGGCCCGGGTCCCCCAGTATCGGTAAGCTAGGACGGTACTCGAGTACTCGTAGAGGTTTTCCCTTTCTTTTCTTTTCTTCCCCGTTTTATTTCGTTTTTTCCATTAATTCTCAGACTATCTTCTTAATCTGGGGGGGGGGGGATTTAATGATGGTGGTAGTGGCGCCGGCAATTTAGTCGCAGGCATGCAAGTCAAGCGCTATTTCGTTCAACCCAAAATCAGAATTTCTGTTTTCGGAACTCACTACATCATCCATTGTTTTTTTCCTCTTCCTTTTTCTTTTTTTCCTCTACTGTTGAGGTTTCAAGTCAGAATGCATATATGATACCTTTTTTGTTGCCTTGGGAGGAATTTTTTTTTACACTGGTTGCTGATCGATGGTACCCAAATTTCGCTGCTACATCCACTATTACCCACCATGTTGTTCTTCGCCGCCACCTCAACAGCGAACACCACAACCTCTCCCATCTCCCACCCTTTCCTGGGGGCCCCGGCTCTTTTCCTTTCCTCTCCTTTTTCCTTTTTCCTCTGTGTGCGCGTGCGAGAGAGGGAGGGAGTGTGAATGAGTGAGCCAGTAAGTGACAAAGTGAGATATTAGAGCACCCAGTGTATGCACCTCTATTCACGCACCAGCGATGCTTAATGTTTATCGTGGATTCTTCCACTGGTATCACTTCTCACCCCACCTTACATCTCTCCCTCTGCCAAACAATCAATTAAAAGAAACCCATTGCCGCGTAGCTAACCTGCTTAGTAGATAGCCACTTATTGCTATACTTGTATCACTATACTATTCCTTGTCTACCTTATTGTTGTTTTTATTATCACGGTATTGGATACTGGCCTTGGTCCTGCCATCAAATGTCTCTCGCTTCTCACTTCTGATATGAATGTGTGTGTGTGTGTGTGTCGAATACGCGCTTACAGTATACACCTTTGGCTCAGTGTGCACAAAGCTGTCCCTCGATGACCAACCACCTCTCTACCGCAATTATGGATTCACTTCGTATGCCCCCACATGGTCTAAAGGAGCTTAAGGACTGTCGGTATCATCATCTTTTTCATCCGTTAGTGTTCACGAACAAACACCCCCTCCCTGTCTTTCTGCACTAACCAATCGAGATAAAATTCGTTTTATTACTCTTTTCTTATTCTAAAAAGAAACCCCTCGTACAAAAAAATAATTTCCCACTAAAACTTAAGTTAAACGCCATCGCTGATATCATCCATCCTCTTATCCGGTCCACGTACTGGAGCACAGTTTTCTCAAAGCATACGGACTTGGTTTCTTGTATTATCTAAGTCCTCGCATCATCGGTCTCGTGCTCTCGAAGGTTAAGCAGAGGATAAGCAATAAAAAGAACAATGTTGTTTCACCTGCAGTGAGTGGCTACTGTCCCTGCAAGCCCTCTCGTTTTTTCATCCTCAGAGGATTCGGCAAATCAAGGACGCAACTGAGTATTTATACCCTTTTTAAAGCATCTTTACTGACTGCTATCTTTTTTTTTTCCCGCCCCTCCGTCCACGCGGCCACAGATTATAGATATTTTCAGAAAGTCCTCCGAACTTCACCGCTTTCCCGCATTTTGCGGCGTCACAATAGGTGGTTGGCATGTCTTACAACCCATCTTCGAGAAGATTTTAGGAACTGTCGGTAAATTTTCCGAGTCTCTGGGTGCCGAAAGGACTACCGGTGAACAGAGACGCAGGGTAGCTACGTTTTTGGCATCGGCATCGGCTGCTGCTGTCGCCGTACGACAATTGAATAGTCGTAATGTAGAAAGCCCAGCAGGGCGAACGCTAGATCTAACCCTCTTTGCTGTCGTGAGAGCCCTGGACGTTGTGATTGGTGAAATCTGGGCTCGCAAAAAAGCACACCAGATTCATTCCAAGACTTTTACTAGACTTGATAGGATCATTGAGGATAATGCTGTCGCAGCTATATTTGCTGCTAGTGCTGCAGTGATAATGTTTTCCTGGTTCTATGAACCAGAGAGGTTGCCATCGTGAGTTGTTTTTTTCCTTCCCCCTTTTTCTCCTTCCAGTTTCCTTTCTTAGGCTCATGCCATGGATCCTATGCCAGCAAGCTAACTATAATATTATTTTTTAAGGTCTTACAATAAGTGGATTACTGGGGTCGCTGAGGCCGATACCCGTCTGATAACGACACTGAGGCGGATAAGATCTGGTGAATTCGTGTATGGGAAAGAGACAGGGCAAGCACCCTTGTTGCAATCTTTATGCGAAGATCTTGGTCTACCCAGGGTTTGGGGTGACCCAGCTGTCACGAAACGTATTCCTTGTGAGGTATGTATACATTTGCTAACAGCAATACCCTTCTCTTCACCGTGCATGAAGCCCAAGTTTCAAATTCTGAGCTGTTTTTGTTTTTTTAACGAATTTCTCGTCAACCTGTAGGTAGTTCATCATGGTTTCTCAAAGAGCTGCGAGCTCCACGCATGCTGGAGATTCTGGAACGCATGGAGAGCAGCATTCACCATGTACTTGGGGTTGAATTTCCTGGTTCGGCTGCGAAACGGTCTCAGTATACACACGCCCTTGCGAGCTATCAGCGATGCAGCAAAGTCGGCGGCATTCCTAGGGACATTCGTCGGCACCTTCTGGTACACTATCTGCTTGACACGAACTAGGTTGGGGCCGCTTTTTTGGCCGCAAAGTGATCAGTTATTTTTGGAGAATTTGTGCGTGAAGACGAGCTGCCTGAGTTGTGGTTGGAGCATTCTGGTAGAGCCGGCCTACCGCCGTTTAGAGATGGCATTCTTTGTTGCTCCCCGTGCATTAGGAACTTTTGTGCCGAGAAAATACGATAGGAAGGTGTGTGGTCTTCATACTCTACCCCAAGTCCCGTTCTTCCCCTTGTTTTTGGCTAATTTGAGTATTTTTTGTCCTACCCCTCATAGCATCTCTGGAAAGAAACTTTGGCATTCGCAATAAGTGCTGGAATTGTCTTTACTGCGCTCAAAGAGAACCCAAAGAGGGTGAAGGGGGTGTTTGGAAGGTTTCTGGGCAGCGTGGTTTCGTAGAGCCGGGGAGGGGTATTCCTCAGACAAGCCTAAATCGGACTATGGCTCTTACGGAAGCATAGAATGGAATTATAAATATCATGTACTTAGTTTGTGTTTGCTCAGTAATGTGTAAGAGGCCTACAGATAGATTGACAATGACCCGGTGGACCTTTTTTGCCCCCTATCTAACCAGTCAAGGATCTACCCAGAAAATGGGGTGGTCACGCCCTCATGAACTTGAATTCTATCCCATTGTAAAAACCCCACAACATGCGGAGGAAAAAAACTGATCACTCCCTGACAGTTTAAGTCATTGGAACTGTCCCCCTCCCAGTAATGCAACCTGTCCTTGGTGGATTAAGGCAAGGGACATGCTAGCTACCGGCATATCAGGCAAGCAAACACACTCACGGACACACAGTGTGGGGGTGGCCATAGTAATGGGGGGAGTTACCGCCCGGGTCGGGTGAGGCTTTATTATTATCCGCGGAGACCAGGAGTTGCCTTACTGTGCTTTACTGTGTGCTTCACTGTGTGCTTTACTGTTTTATGTGCTCTTACCCACATCTCGAGTGATGAGTTATGAATCACACCCTTCCCTTTCCCTCTTCCTTCTCTCATTTTTTGCTTCTTGTTTATACTGGGGTTATGATTTGGGAAGCGTGGTCCGCCTGATGGTTAAGGGCGGTGGTGACTTTATTTAGTGGCAGGGGGTTATTTTTTCCCTCTTTTTTCTTTTCTTTTTCTTCTCTCATTGGATTGTGGGTGAGAGGAAAGAAGAGGAAACAATGGAAGTGAATCGTGCTGTTCTGCTTTTCCGTGAATGGGGGAAAAGTATGATACTCTGGTTATTAATCTAATCAATCGAGTCCTTTCCCCGCTCCTTTGATGTGAGCCACATTACTCTTTTCGCAAGTTATTGGGCTCTACCGTGCCCAATGGTAAGAAAATGAACGAACGAATAAATGGATAATTATTGACTCGATCAACTGACGCACCCCGCGAAACGTGCGTGCAGTGCCGCCCCGACGGTGCGGTTCAGTCAATATATGGCTTGTGTTTCGTGTTTCGGGGTTTTTCTTTTTCTTTTCTCTTGTCTTTTTTGTCCTTTTCGTTCTTCGTTCCCTCCACGGGTTGGGGGATTTAGCCGTACTCGACAGGGTTAAATAGAGAAGGAACGATGGATAATCTGGGTAATCTCCCTTTATATTTCTTTTTTAGTGGTGGTAGTAGTAGTTGGTATAGATTGCTAGGGACAGCCTTGATAAACTACAAGCCCGGGGGCATTTTGAACTGTATAGTACCTGGTTAATCTGTAAAAAGAGGCTTACCGTTTAGCAAGGCCTGAACTCTTACAAGGTACCCTACTCTACTTTCCTCGAGAGGGAAGTTGGGAAATGGAATAACTATCGTGGAAGAAAAAAAGGCAAGGGAGAGAAAAAAAGAAAAGGGAACTTGGGCTACTGCAAACAGCATAAAGGGAGTTGTATAGTATATGACCTCCTTATATAAAACTACCCTACCAGGCTGCCACGGATCGTCAACTGAGAGGATTCAAAACTTGCCTGATGATTCTACTTGTATTGCGCTTGTACATTAGATGGCTTGGATAGACCTGGTGGCCAACCTGCAGTATTTAACATACTCTACTCTAAACTTGAATCTTGTTCCCTAATTTTTTTGTTTGTATTTTTATTTTATCGTTTCTGCTGTTTTTCGGCTAGGGTATAGGGAAGAGAGAGGGACCAGGGGTATAATAGGATATGCAAGGTAGACAAGTATGGCAAGTGATTCTACAAGTATTGCCCCCCCCGGTTTCTCCTTTCTCTCTAGGAGGTGGGCCTAGAAAAAGCCATTCGTCCTTAAAAACCTATGATCCTTGCATCTTCATATGGTAGACATGTCTCCACTGTATGGGTAACTTACGGATGTCATACCCAACTCCCATTATGGGGAGGCATAAAGGAGGGGGGGTGGCTTCCTATATATGTTTACCACCTAACCACCTTCCTAGGGCAGACTTATTTTTTCTTATATTCGGAAGCACATATCACTTAAGTTACGGTGGTACCCATTTAACGTCCAGTACCTGAATAGTGCGAGGAGTGTAAACTTAGATAGCATGCCGTAGTGGGGACGTTAGATATTGGGAGTATTGGTGAGGGAGACTGACTAAGGTGTTTCCAATGGGATCCATGCGGGGGCTACCCACGAGGAGGGTGATGGGAAGGTGTTTCCTGCAGATCAATCCTTATAGCGGGCATCCAGGCATCCTTGCGGAATCTACTCTATAGTACTGTACTGTACTTGTCGCAGGCCAGGAGGACAGTACTTGAGTACCCGAAAACAGGGGAATATATTTTTGTGCCGGGGTTTAGATACGCACAGATTCTATTGCTATATACCGGTATTACTTTAATCCTCGCCCCCGGGTACTTCTGGCCTGGGACAGGTATATCGCCGGGTGGGATGGGATGGGATGAGAGGGGGGCTCATTTGGTCAGAGGATGTTCGGATCTCCGTGTCGTACCTATGCATTGGGGGAGGAACAGAGGATGTGTGAAAACCGGTACTGTAAGTATATGCGGAGTTTTTATCACGTACTGTACTGGACTCTGCTCAGGCGGTGTGCTACATGACCAATCATTCCTGGTCAACTTGACAGGGGCAATTCAATCATACCAGACAGCGTGGGCAGCAGAACCCAACTCAGGTCCCACAGTAGCTCCCTCCACTCTCGCATCTTACCCTCCATCCGGAGCCGTATTGTATCCGCGCCCGCCCACTCCACCGTATGGCTACTGCACCAAGTCTCGATTGATTGGAGTAGAATCGACGTGAGGTGGTCCTTCACATCTTTCCCTCCATGCGTTCTTCCCCTACTTACAGTAACACCCAATTACTAGGAACAGCACGCTCAACAGCTCCGAGCCCTTCCGGCCCACGGATCCCATATCTGAACTACCGATATGTCTACCTTAGACTGACAGATTTGCCACCGACAATAGAGCATCATCATACATACCACACGGGCGCTGGCCCCTGTAAAAACTGATAAAAATCCCACGCGATCCATTCGCTTTTGGATTCTACATCTTCAGCTTACATTGTCTTAAATCGTCTCCCTCATTTCGGGCCAGTTTTACTGGCCCAGCTTGGCTGCTGGGCCGGCCCTGCCGACGGAGGTGTTTAACCGGCGCGGCGATGAAGCCGGAGTCTCGGCAGCTGGCCGGTAGGTTTTCCTCGTCTTTTTTTCCTCATTTTTTTCTTTTTCCCCTTTTCCTTTCTTTTTTCCGTTCATATTATTATTAGCATTGCATCGTGACAGGATGTGCTTTTGTTCCGCTCACAAATTATTGAAGAGATAGTCTTTATTTTTGGTTTGGTGTACTTACCGATACGCTATGCATTAGATGGGCCTGAGGGGGAAGAAAGCGGGAAGGCGATCGGGGAATGATCTGATTTTCTCCAAAGAGTTACCTGTAGGGGGAAATTGTGAAGTTGGCTTGAAATAACTTTTGGTTGAAGTGCTTCGGCTTTCTTGCGTCGCAATTGCGTGCACTTCCTTCTTTCCTTCCTTCCCCCTTCCTTCCTTCCTTTCTTTTTCTCTTACGCTGCCTCTTTGCGCCTCATCGCCTGATTCTCGATAGATCACCTGAGAAGCCTCTATGACCCTTTGTGTTACCGGAAAGTTACCTCAATGATCCAGATCGATTTTTTTCTGCCCTTCCGTTGATATCCCACGGGTAGATTAGCTGGTGCTGTTTCATGGGGAAGCACTCGGCTACTTTCCCACTCTCCTCCTCATCGGCATCCTATCCTACCCGCCCCCGTTCTACCACCACGACAATACGCCACTACGGAACTTCTGGGAGTGCTCACCCCTCTGCTAGCAGGGAGATGCTCAGAAACTGCAAGGTGCATGATGTAGGGCTGTAAACGAGTCTGGTTCCTAAAACATAGATGCCGGACAATACCGACCAGATTGCCAATGTGCTCTTGTCGAATCCTCTTGTTGCTATTGCTATGTTTCCTCTTACCTGAATTACCCCGAGGGCGGATCAACAAGGTAAGAGCAAAGAAAAGCCAGACTATTCAGGCCAAGTCGGATCTGGACCCACCCCAAGCCCCTGCTCGCAGATCGGTATAATCTTCCCCGCCGCCACCATGCCGTTGCGGAGGGGGAAAATGCCGGTTCGGAGACCCCGACCTAGTTCCCGGCTATACTCTAAATACGTCCTCTGTTTCACAGTGCAGATCGCTAACTATATCGAACCACTTCTATATCGTACCATACAGTGCCCCAAAAGGGAAATTTCTTTTCCTGAATCCTTTTTTTCTTTTTGTTACCCCGGCCATAGGAGAATCTCCAAGAAATGTGTATTCGCAATTAGCAGTGCAGTACCAGACTAGCCAACCCGCTCCCGCCACCGCCGCCAACCAACATCTAGGAAGCAGGTTACATACTTGGACCCACACGTACCAAGGGTACTCTCCCCGGCCTGGATTACTAACGACAAAACTAGAAAAGCACTCGGAGTGCGTTGACCGCTTTTGAGGGTACCTGGGAAACTGCGGAGCAAGGCAAGCAACCCATCTATTCCACCTTGCCCATCACCCCTTGTTGACGCCCCCGCTCTTTTTTCCCCATAACTATCGCTTGGATGGCTCAACCTGCTACTTACTACTCGGCGCCGCTTGAGACGGTCTACTTAGGTTAGCTTAGGTTTGACTATCGGTAGCCAGTCAGCTAGCTATCTAGCTATTCCATTGGATGGAGAAAGCGCTGTGTGTTTAACACACTGACCCCCCCCTCCCCCCCATTCTTTCGTCCCTATCGTACCTGCTTTCCACTCCCAGACCGATTCAAACAAGACATCCCGCACGGGAAGTACCTTCCCCGGCCTAGTGAGCAAGCAAGAATGGGGGAAATCCAAAAAAAGTGGAAAAAGTCAAAAAAACACATGTGATACTGTGCCGCCATGTCTCTGTCCCATCATACGTCCTATGCTGAAGTGAACCAAAGGCGCAACAGCACAGGGACAACCGTGCGCACAGGCAGATTGCTGGAGAAATTGATTGATAGGCAGGGATATAGATAGATCATTACGGCCCTAAAGAATAAATGATCCAGCCCTATCTTCGACTGGAACGGACAGCAATGCAGGATGCATAACTGATGAATGGGTGGCGGGTTTCGAGGTTCCATTATGGTAGTACCTATGTATGATTACCCCCCCCAGTATGATAGCAATAATGAATTGGAGGGGGGGATATCCATTGTTTAGGGTTTTGTTTTTCGGGCTTTAGATATCTTGCCGTCGCGTTCATAGTGTATCACTCGGGTTCTAGTTGCAGGTTGGCGATAGGGGTCGCTTGGTAACCAGCCAAATGTCGGAACACAACGTCATTACCGAACCGCTCATTGGCGGAAACAGCATGGGAAAAGGGTTCAAAAAGTAATTTGCCATATGATAACTGGTATCCACACCTTGCCTAGTTCGTGTGTCCACAACTTGGCATAAGCTCCTGACAAAGGCTGGAGATGGATAAATAAATATTATACTTCAGACATGGTAAATTTCATCAAAAAGTTTTCCGAATTCTGAATTCCAAGATATTTGTGGAAATATGATGGTTCAAAAACTGGCAATTTTGGTGTGTTTTGGCATCTATCTGGTTTATGATACCAGACGACTCCCCTAGATAGGTTGGTTGAGAAGAGGAGGGGGGATGTAGGGTGCGGACTTAGGAGTCGGTGCTTGGGGTTTGTGCTAGAGGGGAAGTAAGGATAGTGCTTCAAGGTGAAGGTAGCAAGAGAGCTGACGAAGTCACGGGTCCAGTCGAGTTAGAGAAGGGAGATGTCGCGAGGAAATGGGAAGAGGAGAAAAGAAAAGAATAGTATGATAGAAGAACGTGGGGGGAGCCCCCTTGTATATTTCCCCGTTTATCTATAATTCGCTTCTCACGATTTTCACTCGAGGGTCATATTTGGGAGCTTTTTTCTTTCTTTTTTCCCTTTCTTTTCCTCTTTCTGAAGCATTGTTGGTCTCCCAGAGATGGCAGAAAATGTTCTGATGTGTCGTGCATATGTCTATAGCGGTGTCTCCATAACTATATACAGCTAAGATATCATACTTAACCCCCTTACTGTTATCCACACGGGGGTGTTTGGTTGTGGAAAAAGTTTCTAAGCCTGTTTCTAGGATGGCGAGTGAGTATAGGTGGGCACTCGGGACGATTCGGGACGGCGCCAATGGTTTCAGGGGGGAACAAGCGCGATGCTTATAGCATGGCATAAACCTGAACCTGTGGAGTTTTTGTCCGCCCGCTCCCTGTTGCTGTGTTCTCGAGTTCTCGATTCGATTTGCTTCTGTTGGATATCTTGGGTTGTTCACCGAAGCTTAGCCATACATCTAGCTTGGTTGCAACCGGCTATGTGGCTCACTTGTCTTCTCTACACTCTGTTCTCGTTTCTTTTCTCTCTCAACTCAACAAGCTCCACACAGTAAACTAAACCAACGAAACTGCTCTTAACACACTCATTTTCCTCTTTGAATCTCGTTCTTTCCTTCACTCTTAGTGAAGCTCTGTCCACAGTATCTCTATCCATCAAGCGGTCTGCAAACACTTTATCGTCTCTACGGCTTAAAGAACTCAGCTGACCGTGGATCATTTCCAACAGCTTCAGTCACCAACTATCACACGCTATTTCAAAGCAGGCATCACCATATGAGTGATACATGGTGATTTTCAAGGTGCAGAGTTCCTAGGACTTGGTGAGGGGAGCCTCCTATGATAACTTACCACGGGGTGCCAAATTAACGCGAACACTTGTACTGTACCGCGCAGCCAAGTGCCACAGCTGAAAATCGGTGAATGTATGATATTTCCTTCAATCGCTACTAGACCTAAATGATAAGGCCAACCCCCTACCCTCATAGTAGCACGCTTTCACTCTGGGAGTAAGGCTAGATGTATTTTATTTTTCGTTGCTGAGGTTGCCCGAATTATTATTTCTGGTATTAAGCTGGGGTAACTTGGCTGCTGGGTATGATGATAATAATAATAATATCATACAAGTAGTCACTTTAATTTGACACCCTGCGGTACGCCACATCCGACCATGAAATTGTGGCGCAGCATTTTTAGCTGCTCTTTATCCCAAGCTGTTAAAAACCCAAATTCCAGGTCAGAGAAGAGAACACATAACCATCGTCGCTCAATAGCTCTTCAGCTCCTATTACCTCATACAACCATCCGCATCCACTATTCACTCAATCACCTCTTCACTACTATAGAACTGCTTCTATGGGAAGCCCTATCGAAAAAAACTCCGGAAGGGCTTCAGCACAGAGTTAACAAAGCCACGAGAAGGGGCACATCCACAGGATGGCCAGAATTGGAGATGTTCAGCGGATAGCCGCTTTTCCGTGGTCTCCGGACGCCGCTCCTTTTATTGTAACGGGTGCCCAAGCTGGTGCGGTTGCCGCTGATTTTTCCGACAATACCCAGTTGGAGGTGTGGGATCTTGATTTGGAAAATGCCCATGCTGGAGGCGAATTGGCACCAGCTGTGTCAGTCACTACCGATAGCAAGTATGTCATAATAGAGCGCAGTTGCTGAGAATTGGTAGATATACAAGCTCTGTTGGCTAACTGAAGATAGGTTCTACGATATTGCTTGGGGAAAAGTGTCCAACGGTAAGCCCCGGGGAATTATTGCCGGTGCGTTGGAGAATGGGCCATTAGATCTATGGAGTGCCGATGCTTTGTTGAGCAATAGTGGGCAGATTCCCCCAGCCGTCATCCGGTGGTCGGGTTGTTAATGCTATGTCTGGTGATCCTTTGGTTTCTCGGACAACGAAGCACACGGGCGCTATAAAATCGCTCCAGTTCAGTCCATTTAAGTCCGAACTTCTTGCTACGGCAGGTGCGAAGGGAGAGGTGCGAACTGATCATTTATAAATGAAAACCGAGCGTGGCTGATTTATCTCTGTAGTTGTACGTTTAGGATCTCAACAACACCGAAAATCCTTTCCTTCTTGGAAACAGGGCTGCTCGGGCTGACGACTTTGACTCCCTGGACTGGAACAAGAAAGTTTCCCACATCTTGGTTGCAGCAGGGAATGGGGGTTTTGTGGCAGTATGGGATGTGAAATCCAAGAAGGAATCACCCACATTAAACAATTGGGCCGCAAGGCAGACAGTGCTGTTGCCTGGTATCCAGAACAGGTCTACTGAGCCCGCTCAATTACGATGGCCATTGCTAATAACCCGCAGCAAACAAACTTATTACTGCTATTCCGGGTGACACCAATCCGGTCATATTGCTTTGGGATCTGAGGAACTCAAATGCTCCTAAGCGGGTCCGCAGATCTTCCTTAATTTGTGTGCGCCAATGAGCTGACGATATTTGCAGACACTATCTGGTCACGAATTGGGTGTACTATCTCTTTCCTGGTGTAGGCAGGATACAGACCTGCTCCTCTCTTGCGGTAAGGATAATAGAAAAATTTGCTGGAACCCACAAACAGGAGACAAGCTTGGTCAATTCCCCGTGGTCACCAACTGGACTTTCAAGACTCAATAGAACCCTATGAATCCGAGTCTCTCAGCTACTGCCTCATTTAATGGAAGATTGTTGTCCAAACCCTCCAAGACACAAACCCGACATCGTCCCAAGCTGGGAGCTCGGGCACCACACAGCTTGGTGCTGATGACTTCTTCTCTAGAGCAAGCAACGCGCAAACTTCCTCATTTACTTTTAAGCAGCCACCGAAGTGGTTCAGTACTCCCGTGGGAGCATCATTTGGGTTCGGCGGCAAGTTCGTCAGTTTCACATCTCCAGAACCCCTGGCCGGCCAACCTCGTCGGTCTGCAGTAAAAATCTCGACTTTTACTGTCGATTCTGGTGTTAATTCAGCTACCGAGGGCTTCTAGAAGGCGCTGAGGGAAGGCAACCTTGTAAACGTCTGTCATTTGAGGAGCCAGGATGCAAAAACATATGAGGAGAAGGCGGATTCTTAAAACATTATTCGAGGGGGATCCTCGGGAGAAGTTATTTGAGTATCTCGGATTCAAACAGGAGGATTTGGAAGATACAGATGCAGGGGTAGACACAAAGAACACTAATGGCGAAGGCGAAAACCAGAGCTCGGACCAGTCAGGTGGCGCAGCTGTCAAGAACAAACAGCCTTCGTCATTCTTCGTAGGTGCCGGTGCCGATTCAGAAAACTTTTTGGTGGATCTCTCCTCCATTCAGTCAAATCGTGGGGCGAAGACGAATAACCCTTTCCAAATATTTACGGGAGATGAGTCTGAGGCAGACAGGAAGATCACTCGCGCAGTTGTTTTAGGCCAGTTTGAAAAGGTGGTTGAAGTTTGCTTGAAGGAAGACCGTATATCTGACGCATTCATGCTAGCAATCTGCGGAGGAGAAAAGTGCATCGAAAAGGTCAAAACGGCATGCTTTACGAAGAATGCTAAAGGCCCGAACTATCTCCGTGTTCTAGCTTCGATCGTTGGAAAGAATCTCTGAGACGTAGTCCACAATGCGGGCCTGGCTAATTTGAAGGAGGTTATGGTCGCCTTTTGCAGTTTTGCGGACGGAAAGGATTTCCCAGACCTTTGTGAAGCCTTGGGCAACAGACTTGAACAGGAATTGGGGCTCACAGAAGGAAGAAAGGAGGCCCGAAAGCATGCGTCCCTCTGTTACCTGGCAAGCTCCAAACTTGAAAAGGTTGTTGATATCTAGATTGAAGAACTTCATCAGGGTGAGAAGGCTGGTTTAGAAGAGATTTCTGATGATTCAACATTTGCCGTTCACGCCCACTCTCTTCAAAACTTCATTGAAAAGGTTACTGTATTCCGGGAGGCAGTGAAGTTCTCGGACCAAGAAAAGAACCTCTCTAGCGGCTGGAAACTCCATTTCCCCCATGAGAACTATTGTGAGTACGCAGACGTAGTTGCTTCTTACGGACAGCTAGAAGTTGCGGAGAGATATCTGGATCTTCTCCCGACCAATTATCCCGCAGCCACAGTAGCCAGAGATCGGGTGAAAGAAGCCTCCGGCAAGGGAGCAACTACAACACAAGCCCGCAAGTCACAGCAACCCGCTCCAGCTGGAGTAAGCCCCTACGCTCCTCCAACAGCAACTCAAGGATATAAGCCGACCTCCTATCAACCTACCCAGACAGCTCAAGCCTCAGGGCAATATGGAACAGGGTATCCGAGATACAATGCCTCTAGCTTTGGCTAGCCCCCTCCTTAGAGAAGCTTTGGCCTAACTGCCTTAATGCCGCCCCCTTCACAGGTATCCGATATGTCCAATTGGAACGATACACCTAACGTGACCAAAGTGCCGCGCCGCGCGACACCTTCTACGATAGCGCCGGTGACTTCATCTTTCCCAAGTGCCCCAAGCGCACTGTCACCACCAACGCCATCTATGCCTTTTGGCGCACCTCCCTCTAGAGGATCTTCCGTGCCCCTCCCCCCCCAAGAACGCTGCACCCCCACAACGGGTTCAGTCTCCTGCCCAATACCAGTTGAGATACCAGTCCCCAGTTGCTCAGGCACAGACACCTTATACCCCGACTACACAGACTTTCCCCCCCTCGCAACCTAGCTGTGATATTTCTCCTCCGGTTGTGGCGGTGAGTAGGTATGCCCCTACCCCCGCACTTGCGAGCGCAGCTTCGCAACCTCACTAGAATCAAGCACTACCTGCGCCCCCCCCAGGGAGCTTTTGTAAGCGCAAGGCAAGGTGGGCCGGGGCCCCAATACGCACCTCCGCCAACCGCCTTCGGTCAGCCACCAGTACCATCGCCTTATGCACCAGCGCCTCCTCAAAACCAGGGCGGTTAATATGGCGCACCCCAGGACCTAGTCAATATGGGCCCCCGCCTATCCAAAGACCATCATCTCAGCCCGCTCAACCGGAGACCGTTCTGCCACCAAAAGCACAGACACCTGTCCCACCTCCATCTAAGCATCGTAAGCGTATCATGCATCCAAATAGTCCTTATTCTAACATGCATACTAGCTGCGGGTGACCGAACACTTATTCCCTCACAGTACCGTCCCATTTTTGAGCTCTTGCATTCCGACTTTGAGAGAATCAAACCACGTGCTCCGGTATACATACCATTCTAGACTTTTTGGTTAGGGGTTGATAGAATACTAACGCATATCCAATTCGGCCTGTGTTCCACCGTCAAGGGAAAGACACCGAAAGGAGGTTGAATATACTATACTATCATATTAACAACGAGGATGCTCTCTCTCAGGAGGCACTTGAGAGTATGTTGGAGCTCTCCAAGAGTTTGTCCACTTTCCACCTTATATCCGTATCAATTTCTAACATTTTGGTATAGCGCTCGCTACCAAGGACTACACAACAGCACACTCCATCCAGGTGGATTTGGTAACAAACCGAACTTCAGAATGCGACACCTGGATGTCCGGAGTAAAACAGTTGATAGAGATGAGCCAGGCGACCCCCGAGTAAGCAGCGTATAACCGTAGCGCTTAGATCAAAGCGCACGAATTTTCCGCCCAGGTGTTACTTCTTTGATACCCTATTCTGCTTACCATCCTCATTATCAAAGAAGGCGAACTCTGTGATTAATGCCCAAGTACACTGTTTTACACCCGCATCTTTTATGATTCTGTGACGATAAAACTAAAATTCAATTCTTCCCCCATATTATGTGAAAAATAATTAAGACATACCGGTAGAGTTTAACCACGGAAATATTACGGTGATGCACCGCTACAACGGGAGCCGGTGGAGCTCCCTTAGGTCATAGTGGGATGCAAGTGAATGACAACACATATTATAACAGTTAGGAATTTTAGTTTGCGATAACTTGTTGTAGGCCGATACGGGAACGTGCGCGCCTCTGGCGAGCCTTCCGCGGGATACTGGAGAATCTTCACGGACTTGGGAGTTCAGGATGATCTTGAGGCTCTGAGGAAATCAGATAATGGCATCAGAACACTGAATAGGCATATAAAAAAAGTGAAAACTTCATATGATATTACGAAGGTCATATTATGCTGAAAGAAGCGATTGATATTTTGTGCTGTTACCTAGAGCTTGTCGCGTGCCTCAAGGTTCTTTTCCGACATCCTTGGTTGCCTCTGTGGTCCAAGCGGTGTTCGATCGGATCAAGCTAAATTGATTGACAACCCGGAAACACCAGACGCCACCCAGATCGACAGTCAGACCCCTATTATCCCAATTTTAACTCACTCTTAACCCAACCTCCATACAATCTGCAAACTCCCGTCGCTCATCCACACTTTGCTTATCTCCCAGCTTACCCTCGGCTCCCACAACAGCGACCCTGCGATCTGTTTTTCATAGAAAAGCGACGTTGCTGAATAGCTTCCCCAAGCTCCGACATGGCCTCTCCACTCACCCATGATCCACGGCCTAGCTTCCAACCCAAGATTGTTTCCCTATACGAAAGCCTCTTTAAGGTAGCGGTCGCCGCATTATTATCTTTAGTTGGGCGATGCTAAGAATAAATTTTAGGATGAGGACGATGAACAGGAAAAGTCAGAGGGGTTCTGGACAGAGTTCTTCCTATTAAAGTGTCACCCGCCCGGTTTAACTACCATACTCGATCCTATATCCCCAGACGACTTATTACACATGCAGGTGAATAAACGGGAATTCTAATATTGCGGCGAGCAGAGGCATAAGGCTAATCGGTGTTAGCCTCAAACAAGACAATTGTTCTCACACGCAGTCAATTGCGTTAAATCCGGTGGTAACCCCTCAGATGAGATTGCTCTAGATGTGGGGGCCCCTGTTTTTTTTATTTCTCGTTAGGAGATGAAAGAAGAACTAATGCTAATGCGTGTGGGGCCTAGACATTGAATGTGTTCTTACGGGCGGTCTTGGCTAAGCGATACACCAACCTCAGTTCAGACATCATTTCTATCCTGACGGGATTGAGTAAAGTGGACTGGGTGTTTACGGACTTTGTTACGTCGCTAGATACCCATATCAAGAATGGCCGGACTGGTACGTTGTGTTAGCACTCGGTATTATGGTCGATTTGAATGGTCTAACAAACGGCTGGGTACAGTTGAGGTGCGGCGGAAAGCCATTCAAGTGGCATTGTGCATAGCCTGTGGAGCCTTTCAGACCGGCTTGCTTTCTTACTTTACACACCGAGACCTCTTCCCTGCGCTTATGAAGGTATGCTGTCTTCGGGCTTTCTTTACTTTTATTTTTTGCTTTCGAAATGATTAGCTTACCGGTTTTAATCCATGCAGTACACTAATGACCCCGAGACTGCCGGTCTTGCATATGAGCCTTTTCTATTGCTTGCTACGCTTGCGAACTGTAGGTTTGCTCATACGTGATACGATATACTGTCCATGCTAATTATTGAAGACAACAAATTTGAATTTCAGAATCCGTACCAGATGAGGTTGGATGATTTTGTCAACGAACCTACAATCAAGAGAATCGTTCAAGAGATCGGATTCTCCTCAGTTCGGTGCCGGGCTGATTACATAGCTATCCAAGATGACCTACCTGAGGGATGGTCCTTGAATAATGTCCTCTCTTATGTTGGGCTCACCATGCTATCTGGGGCTGGCCCTAAGAGTCGCCCGACCTCACCTGCACCAACTCCTGCCTCAGATCCGAAGCTGTCCTTCAATGATCTGTAAGTACTTCAGATTCGCGATCAATTAGGCGTGTACTTCTTGCTTACATTCCGAGCCTTATGACAGACCAGGACCAAACGCCGCAATCCTGTTGGCAACATATGACTTCGTCAACGCTAACAAGTTATTCTGCCATAACTTCGTGAACTACCAAGACTCTGACCCGAAAGGTTTGTGGAAATCTACACCTGACCTATCGTTCGCCAACTAACTATTCCCTGCACCATACAGTCGAGTCCCCCATATGTTCCTACATATCGTTAACATCCTACCTCCTACACCACGCTCACCGCTCCTCCCGATCATCCTTATACGCCCGGCTAAACCTTCTCGTTCTACGTATCCTCTTGGAAGACCAATCTCTCTGCAAACGCCTAATATGCGACGAGACAAAGTCGTTCGTAAGACTATGCAGACAGAAACCCCCGCACTTACCAGTCGTTCGTTCGAAACGGCCGCTTCTAACAGCTATCATCGATGCAGTCGTCGATGGCATCAACCATAACTTGAGAAAACGTCTGGATGTGGAATTATATAGGTACGTAAACTAAAATCAAACTAAGGTCTTCTGAAGGCGAGGAGTGCAAAATAATTATTGCCGGAATAACCAAGCTAATTATGAATTTTCTCCCTCAAAAAATAGTGCAAGCATCGGCATACTCTCCCGATCAATATCTTTCCTAATCCGTAGTAGGATCCGGCTTGGTACCCTCCCTTTCAGACTACCCACTTATTCTTTTCTTTAACTAACATCGAAAAAAAAGCCTATCACTGGACAGACCTCTGGCGCTCCATCCTCTCCCTAATCCGCTTCCTGACAAGCTACTCGCCCGATCTCAAAGACCTTTCCGACCTCCCACCCTTCCTAGACGACCTGGTGAACCTAATCGCCCTAGCGCTCTCCGCCGGCGATGCATTCCTCCCCAACGCAGCCGAATACGACGACTTATTCTACAAACTCGTGGAAGCTGGCGACACGCTCGTTAAATTCCGCGATTCCTGTACCTCCCCTCCCCCCCCTATCTCACAGGATGCGGGCTAATAAAGTAGACGACCTAACCTCCCGACCCCAAAACTCCATCTCAACACTCATCACCGTTTCGGAACACTACTACGCCCTCATATCCGAGAACCAAAGTAGGACCAAATCGAATCTATCACCGCAGCAAGTGGGGGAAGTCATAAAGAGCGGATACGAAACGCTATCCATTACGAGTAAAGACGGACTCGACGCATGGGAGAGGTACAGAGAAGCGGACGAGAGGGCCTTTCTGAAGAGGGCCGCCAGAACAGCGGTTGGGGATGTTAGGATTGTCATGGGAGAATAAAAGTAAATATAAAACTAATTAAGGTGACGACGGGGAGTGGCGAGAGTTGTTTTTTTCTGCTTGTTTGGTATGATATGATACCTTTTTAATCATTCGACGGTTATTTTATACGATGGGGAGTGTGAGAGAGCGTGTTTTTGGCTGATTGATGGATTGGCGGATAGAAGTATATGTTATATGCAGTTTGGTGGGTAGAAAAGGACGGGGAAAAGTATTATGGCTTATCTAGGAATGAAATGAGATGAAAAGCAAAAGAATGACGGACTGTAGAATGAATGAGTCATCTGCGGTGATACCTTTGAGAGGGTAATGGTATGATTGGGAGTGAGTGGTGAGTGTACGGTAAGGAAAAAAAGCGAGTGATAGTGAAGAGAGCGGGGCAGGCTGCATAACACCATGCAAGAAAATCACAGCTCCCACCCCCCAAAGGAAAAACTCCCAGGCATAATATATACCTTTTCCACCTCTTTTCCAAACACCCTCAAAAACGCTATAAAAAGAAAGCACGCCTCAGTCCCCCCCCCCCCAAAACCCCCCCCCCCCTATACATACTTCCCCCGATGCGTACTCCTCGCAGGGGTCAAATCTACCACGGAAAACCCGGACGGACTCTCTTTCGTTGCAAACTCGCCCGGACTTCCCAACGGCGTAGCCCTGGAACTAACAAATGTTATAAGCTTCGGCAGCGGAGCTCTCCTCTTCTCCCCTCCTCCTCCACCATTTCCATCTAAACTATCACCATCACTATCACTCCCCCTTCTCCCCCCGCTCTCATCATCCGTAAAATCGGCTCCCCCAATACCCCCCGAATCAGCTCTAAACGAAACATACTCTTCGTCCTTAGCCCTGCTACCACACAGGAAATTTTTAATCCTCGCGGCAATGCGGCGCATCTGCCGCCTGGACTCACGGGTAGTCCCAAAAACCATGAGGATAAGGTATCCGGTTGACCCGGAGGCGAGGAAGTAAGACCAGTCCACAAGCTGCTGCTTCACCGTCCAGCCCAAGTGTGGCCTCTCCGCGAGTGGTGACCTACGCTCGATCACGCCCTTGGCGTAAAAGTACTGCGCGAGCAGAAATGTGGCTTGCAGGCCGCCGATTATGAGGAATCCTGCGACGAAGCGGATTAGAACGTAGCGGTCCTCACTATCGCTGGTTGTCGTCGTTGTGCTCGTCGTGGAGGTTGTCGGATGGGTCATTTCCGAGTGTGGTTGGGGAGGAGGGGGGGTGTGGGGTTTATGGTCGTAGGGTCCCCACTGTCGGACTTTGTGGGTCCAGCTTGCGCTCCACATTACGCGGATGCAGCGTATGAGGATTAGGAGGAGGAAGACGGAGCCCGAGGTGCAGGTAGTAACCACTTATGTCATGTGTTAGTTGGTGGAAGGTGAGGACGAGGGGGGGAAGAAAGCCGTACCTATGCAATTACATAGGACCAAACGTAATGCTATAAGTTTCTTTATCTGAGGCAAGTTTGAGAGAATAACCTGCACGGCCGGGAGCAGGAAGCATATCCATTTCGACCCCGTGATGAACCGATCACTCTTCAGCACTCGGCTTTTTATCTCCCAAACAGAGACGAAGAGCATTAAACTCCAGAAGAAGAATAGTAAGCTCGCCACGTTGAAGAAGTAGTTCCCTATAAATAGATTTTCCCAATGGATCAGTCATCCTCTTCTCCAAGATCCAAAGCAGGGTGTAAGTAATTACGAATAGCGAAAACAATCTTAACCACAGTGTTCGGCGAAGTCTCATACGTTATCGTAGCGTTCGGATTCCTCCATTGTTCCAGATAGGCTCCGTATTCCTCTATCTGCAATGTCGGCCACAGCACAAGATTTACAATCCCGTGCGCCACTGTGAAGAGCTGTTGAAGGAATATCGAGAGGGAGAGGAGTGACACGTCTATGCCGTATTAGTCCCATATAGGGGTGGAAGAAAGCAGGAAGGAGGGGGTGGAGGGGGTGGGGGGAGACAAACAAACAACTTGCTTCCCATTCAACTTGAACAGTATATGTGTAAACCCAGCTGCCGCTGCACTCCCGGTAGTGTATATTATTGTTATAATGGCCAAGGCCACTGCTTCCGGGTATAATGTCACAGAGGGAATATCTTTTTCGGACATTATTATTGTCGTTGAGCCACAGTCTCTCACTCACCCCACCCACACAATCCAAAACCACTAACCCCCCCCCTCTAACCAGTAGATTTCCCACACAAACACGAAGAATGTATATAAGAAGAGAGCTGCCAATAAAGTAAGAAACGAAAGGCAAGAGCGTGTACACACACACCAGTATTATACTACAGTATATATTTATGTCTGTGCGTATGCCAGTCCAAATGCACGCACCCAGAACAAACAAGCTTCCCCCAAAAAAAGAAGGATGAAAAGGTCGATCGATAAAAGAGTAAACGAATGAAATCAGATAATTATAAAAAAAATCGGCCTGCCGAGAACGGAAAAGGATATACTTCAAGTACTATGTCTTCCACCGTGACAGGGAGGGGTGAAGGAGGGAAGAGTAGGAAAGGGTTCACGACCGTTCGACGCTGTGTGCGTCGTTAGTTAGGTAGCACATCCGCAGCGGCGGGAGCAAAGGTGCGCAGGAGCAAAAGAGGTTGGAAACGAACGATGGGTGGGGGAAGCGTTGGTTTTATTTTACTCATTTCTAGTTGGGTTGGGTTGGAATGTGTTTATTAAAATCCTGTATGAGGGGGGTGGTGGAAGGGGGAGTTGTGTCTTTCGGAGAATGTAGTATCATACCATAGGTGAGGTATGATATGTTAGTTGTAAACCGGTGTGTATGGTGGGGGGGAGGGGGCAGTTGATGGTCTATGGTAGGGTAGGGTGTATTTTGGGAAAAGTTAGGATGAATAGGTCATGCATGTCGGACTGACTGTCGAAAGGGAGGGAGCACCGGGAGGAAATGAGGGGAGAGATGGAGGTTGGTGGCGTTTTGTATGCTTTCTTGGTGACCAGTTACAGTGTTGTTGTTGTTGAAAGTACATACGGTGGAGTAGAGTATAATATTATTATCATGAAGCAGAGCGATACTCGCCGTGCTGTTAGTTGGTCACTCTACTGAGTGCTTCGAGCGCCCAGCCCGGTAGACAGACCCCCCCCCCCCCCATAATAATTACCCTCTTCGCCGGCGGAGAGACGGGCCTAAGTCAGCCCCGTGAAATCATAACCACACATCACTCGGTCACTCGCTCGACACGGCTCTCCTTCAGGCAGCGTGTAACCCACAGTATCATACTTGACCGCCACCGAAGCAACACTCTCTAAAACAAAGGATCATAGTCTACCTCAGAGCATCGCACAAACCTCCCGGCCCAACCCGGGGCAGACTTTAGCGCTCGCTTTTCATACAGAGGCCATAAAACCGCAAGTAAAGGCGAAGTCATCTTTGCTCGGTAAGGGCGCTTGGTTGCACTGTACAAGCGCTGAACCCTGTGATACCTTTTCGCATCAGATGCGATACTGTACTGCACCAGTATGTGGTAGGCGGTTCGGTTTAAGGCCTCCCCACAGGCTCTACTGCCGGTATTATACCCCTCCCTCTCATATGATACCCCTCTCCTTCTACCCCCTCCGTGGATCATTCGTGCTGCGGATAGATTAGATGCGGTATGTGCCGGTACATACCGTGCCTGGAATGACACTGTGCAACCTTGACTCAAAGATATACCCCGAGGATGAAAACTGTTCTATTACACCACCAGCGTCAATATCACTGCCACCCCCCCTCCGTTAAGGAGCACAAGCCCCTACAGACAGGATACCGGTATCTCTTGTCCTGGCGTACGACCCGGTACTAGTACTCTATAAGTTGGTATCACACCCGCAGATCAAGGGAAGGCTTCTTTATTTATTTCTTCTACTTTTGCTCGAGTGCCTTACCACTAGTACTTGTAGTAGCGCGGAGCAGGTATAATATTTACCGAAATCCAAGATATTAATACACAAAGATCTACATTACCCAAGGTTTTTAAAACCTTTCCTGCATTCATTCACTCACTCATTCACCGAATCCACAATAAATAGCCCACTACCACCATTACCTCTCCGGGGTAATCTGAAAAGGAAAGAGAATGTCTCAGCACAGTGAAAAGGCCCAAAACCCCGAAATCCAATCCGTCACAAGCACTTTACTTCCCCAAACTCTTTCGCCAGAAGCGGAATAATAAAACCCCATGATAGGGTTTCCTCCTCCTCCGTACAATAATAATAATAATAATATATTATTATTATTATCATACATACACCATGTTGTTCAAGAGGATCAATAAAATAAAATAAAAACCAGGCCGCACCTGCCCCCATCACAACCCAGGACGAACACGGTGGAATCGCCAAGTTGCTTACTTACCTGCTTGCTCGCTCTTCTGTTTGATCGGGCCTCGACTCTTGTGCACGGCATGTAGTAACTCAGCTCAGCTTGGCTTAGTTTATGCGCCAGAGCGTTCCTTAACTCTAGGACGCTGACCCCAGAAGGAAGGAAGAAAGGTGGAAATGATAGTATTGGGAATGAATAGATGATGGGCAGTGATATTTCCCGAGATTAGTCATCTAAATCATATTTCCCACATTGAGCTGCTAATTGCGAATTCGATAACTTATGGGCGGTACGGTGATCCAAGACCTTCTGCTCCGGTATGCCCCGCCCCAAGCTATGCTATCGATTCACTCACCTGGGTGACAACCTAGGTGAATAGCTATTCTACTGTACACAGCAAGGTATTCAAGCGTGCAAGCGGCGCGCCGGCAAATTAGAAAAGCAGGAGAGAGAGAAACGAACAAAAGATGAAAAGAAGGAAGAAAAAACTGCCTTTTACAGCAAGTTAAGCTCAACAGTGAGATTAAGAGATCCACCCAACTATCCCACCACTACCGTAGCAACACCACTTACGACCACCCATTAGCTGACCCCCCGTACTCGGTGGCGCCGCCAAACCCACCCCCGAATGGCGTCCTCCCACCTTGATATGGAGTCTCGTAGCCGGCCCCACCGCCGCCCATCCCACCCATCGCATAATCCTGCCCGGGGCTCCTGACGCCGTCGCCAAATCCATCGCTAGCTTCGTTCTTGTTACTGAAGGTCTCGATCACGGCAGCGAGTTTCTCCTGGAGGTATTTTATACCCTGTTGGAGGATCTCGTCTGGCGGAAGGGATCCGGCAGACTCGATATCGAGGTAGAAGCGGGAGGGAACTGCGTCATAGTTGAAAGGCTCGCCCTCAATGGGGGGCTCCTCCCAGTCCGCATATTTAGATTTAGGCCTGTGTAATTCCCAGGAGGTTAGCACTAAACCAAGGCTACCAGAACAAAATTTAGTAAAGTTTGAGAAAGGGAAGCGTCATACCATTCCTCCTTTGCATCTTCCTCATACCAGTAATCGATATGCCTGAGTTTATTCCAAGGGTCATATTCGAACCCAACAGCCGCCGTAGGAGCCCACTTAGCATGTTCCTTCGCAATTCCCTTTTTTGCGATACACTTCAACCGGAGCTCCTGCCCCTTGCGCAATTTGCAAATGATAGTCCCTTGTCCCTCAGGATCTAATCGCACCAATCCAAAATTAGACCACAATCTCCCCAACCCGTCCCTCCTCCACCCACTGACCAGACGGTTTCCCTTGGACAGAACACACCATTGATAACAGGGCTGCCTAACTGTGCTCCCTCCGCAATGACCAAATCCCTCGCATATACCGTAACATTATCCTCACCAGTACACCTAGCATGTAACGACAGAGTAACCGAGCACCGCTCGCAGTACTGGTCGCAGAAACAGTCGCGGGTGTAGATTAGCTTGTCATCAATGTTTGTTGAGTCGAGTGGGACCATTCCAAGTCTATGGCAGAGGAACTCATCCGGAATGACGGAGGTGTTTGTCTGAATCTCCACAATGTCGATTGCTAAATCAAGAAACCCACTAATGTTAGTCTCCAGGCGCACGAAGGGACTGATGGATAGTGACTTGTCCAATAAACCTACCAATTGTGGGAATCTCTGCGAGCATAATACGGCGAAGGGCATTTGCGAAACTGCGAGGGTCCGGGTCGGTTGGTTAGCATCGGGTAGGCGGAAAAGCAAGAGCGGAAGCAAAGGGAAAAGGAATACGGAGAAGAAAACAGAGGAAACGTACGCAAGATCGCAGTTAGAAAGTACTATCTGTGCGTGCCTGCTGTCCGCCTCCTTGATGGTAATTTGAGCTTTGCGAACGCACCAAATTAGCCACCGACAGCACGAACACAAACCCACCCTGGCAGCGCGGAAAGCACTCAGAATAACATACGTCCGCGATCAGAGCCGTAGATAGTATCATAGTCATCCATGCCGATTACCCAGTTATGCAGGGTAAAAAAAGGAAAACAGGCCCTGTGCTGCTTGGTTGGTGGTTAGATGACGATGATAAAGATGGTCGTTGTGTGTGGTCGGACGAGGTCTTTGTCCAGATTGTCCAAGCTCTTGACTGAGGTACAGGTAAGCTGGGTCGGTCCTAATTTCTGAGGCGGCTTAAAAAAAAAAGACCTCTCAAACAACTGCCAAGCCATCCGCTGAAGATAGACTATCCCTAACCCTGTTAACCCCATTCAATCACAAAAAATCACACGTAAATCTTGGCGTGCAACAACGACTTTCTTATTTTACTTTTTCCACAAAGAAGCAATTATCATAAAACCCTTTTTTTCCCCAGGAGGGGGCCAATAAGGTGCGACGTAGATCTTGCGTCATTAAAAACAGGGACAAGAAAAAAGGAAATACTGTAAGATAAATGAATTAGGGAAGGAGAGAGAAAGAAGAAGAAAAAAGAAAAAAAGAGAAATAGAACAAAACACCAGATTCGGACTCTAACGATGCGTGGCTCTACTAGCGAGCGACGTGACCGACCGAGGCCAGTTGGTTATCAATATCATATCATTACGATGGGACAAGCTATCAGGACGAAGCGGAGGAGGAAGTGGCGATCCGATGTTTTGATTCAAGAAAAGGCCCGGCATAGCAAAAGTCAGTCAAGCACGGGGGGGACAATTCCCCCCCTTCCGACCGGCCCCGATCACCACCAGCAATGTCCTCCCGAAGGATTCCGCAATCGAACTCCGCCAGATCAGATCAAACAGTTTGTCAGTCCAACCATATCCACAGAAGCTTCCCCACCCCCCCCCCGACCTCTCCGACCTCTCCCGCCCCCAGATTTTGAGGGCAAGAATGGTTATTGTGACTTTATGAGTTATGAGCACACACCCGGGTTGGCCAGTCGGCTCAGCACACCCCTCAACGTTTTTAACTTATTATTACAGTACTCGTACCTGTACTGTACCAGGTAAGAAGTGCCCGAAAACAGGGATTGAAGAAGTATAGCAAAAAATCTGGGCGCATCTGGGCGTCCATACAAAACATACCTCCCCTGTTCCATGCATTGAATCTGTAACCTGCCTTATTGGAACGAAGTAATGGGCTATTGCGGCGTACTAGCACAATTTACAGCTTTCCCGCTGGGCCCATAATGGGGCTGTAGCAGTGCCGGCAGGGCAGGCTACGTTACCCACTTTACTGATCGATCCGTTTCGGGCTCTGTCGGTCTCGATCTTTATAAACTTACTTACCTACCTGCCTACCCAGGCTATGCGTACATTACCACTTCACTTGCTGCAAAACGCAGCCTTGTATTGATACGACACAATACAAGAATGGGGATGATCAAGTTTATTTGCTTTTAAAATCGGCCATTATAGCGCATAGATCCCTGCAGAGAGTCGGATCATGGTGCCTCACTCGGTAGTCATTGTCTTCCCTCAATACCCTCTAAGGGTAACTGGTTAGGCATACCTCGCGTAGCACTGCTAGACCTAGAGAAGCACCACCTGTACAATGCTCACAGCCTAGCCTGTGAGCATGTATGTCATCAGAGAAAGAGGAAACAAGGCGCGAAATTTACTCGACGCCCATGAGTGTGCTTTGCATCCCCAAATTCTGGCAGAATTGGTGCTCTTGATCGCTAGTTCGGAGAGATTCCATTTTCGTTCAACCTATCACAGAAACAAAATTGACAAGCAATGGTACATGACACCACGAAACAGCCCATCACCTCCTTATAATGATCGGAAATTTTAACGCATCCAAACGATACCCCGATTAGCAACAAATCCCTCCAAAGTCTCCTACTTCGGCACGCAGTATTATAAGAGAATCCTATTGTCAGTGGTCCTGAGGTCGTGACAGTGGGCATCTGAGACAAGGGTGTACAATCGCATTTTTGGAGACCCTTAGAGCCAGCCAATCTATCACTGGGTACAAGCTCAAAGACGATACAACAATTGACTTTACACTCTGTCACATCCGCTTCGCACTCACACAATGGACAGAACCATTGACTTCGCAACATCCGGACCAACTGTAGCTAAGACTTCCATACCTACGCCTATGTAGGCAGCTAGATCTAAATCCTCAAGCTCCTAGGGTAAATTGCGATTAGATACTGTAAAGTCTGAGCCGAAGTAAAAAACTTTACCTTTGCAGTTATCTCCGAGTCTCCCAACTGGAATTTGAGGGTTCGAGCATCAAAATCCTCAATTTCTCGCTTTGTCATTATCCCAGGCATTCTCGTGCTGAAAACAAATCCTGGGGGGACACCTTCTTCGTCCTCTTCTTCGCTTCCATCTTGATCTCCTTCCTTAATCATGTTCTCCAATGGAGCTGAGCCAGGGGCCTCTTCAGGAAAGTCGTCCTTTTCCGTAACACCATGTGAGCGAATTGTTGACGCTCCGACATACCCATGCTTATCCAACAATCTCTCCAACTTTTCATCGAATAAGTTCCAAGCATATGTCTCTGGATCTAGGAGATGGCACGGGCCATACTCCCTCTTGTACCACATTTTCGGGCAACTATGAATGTAGAAGCCTAGGTTGCAAATCAAATCAGTATCTGGGGCATAGATTTTAAATGCCAGGGCAAATGAAGCGTTATATACCCATATAATAGTACTGGTAACCTCCCTCTCTGGCCAGGGCGGCCTCCCGACAAGCACTCAATTTCCCAAACCCCCATGCACGGTAGTCTTCGTGATACATGAAATACACACCACTTACGCAGTGCGGGAGCAAATCCAAAACACCCATCGCAACCAACCGACCATCAACGCGATAACATTGATGGTAGGATCCCAGCCTCATCCCAGAGGGTGTGGTAGTCCTCTCGAGCGGTGATTTGCAGAGAAAGCTCGTGAAACCACTTCGAGTGATTTGCCAGGCAGGATCATTATGGACAGTTCGTTGGTAATTCTCGTATAATTCATATCTCCAAATAATGTCAGAAATGAGGAAATGGGGTAAAAGCAAATAGAACCACAGAGAAGGAAGGATAAGGCTGGCAGGGGGCGGGTCCAGCATGATCCAACCACGCGTGCAAGAAACAGCTCGACACTTACTTCTCCTCGGTAAACACCGTTGACTCTAGTTTGACCTCGAATTTGTGGGCAGGCTCCGGGGGGGTTCTTTTCAACCCCTGAAGGGTGGAATATTCTGGTCCATGCACAGTCTCAATGAGGTTAAATTCTGATTGTTGCCTCCTTTTTTCCCTGCATATGGATAAATTGCTCTGTCAGCAGACATAGAAGTAAAATGTATCGGACGAAATCAAGATACATAGGGCTCTTTATTTGAATATCGTCCTTTCAACGTACTCTTTAGACTTTGGATATCTCTTCGCACATTCTTGAATATAACTTTCGCCGAGGATATATCTCGACCATTTATGAAGAGTTTGGCGCTGGTCTCTGGAAGTCTTGATTGTGGTAGCATCTACCCTGCAACCACCAGTCTCGTTAAGAATCCTACATACAACGCAAGCATCGTACGAATTGGGTTTCGGAAATAGGGCCGTTTTTCTGCGTCCCCAATGATAACTTACCGAATGGTATATTGTGGACAACAACTAAGCGTCATATGCGGCTTATACAACAAAGTACCGCTCCTACGGGAATAAACATCACTCTTCATCAGTAACATGTCCGGGATAGGTTGGTGTTTGCTTCACAATCCTTTACAGGCAACATGAAAGCAAGATTGGGAATCCCCCCACCGTCTCCAGCCACGGTCAAGAAGTATTTGGTAATCGGTAACAGTCAAATCATAAGACCTAAGGTAGAAGGAGCAGCCTGAAGAGCTTGTCAACTCGACCCATTCTCACACTAAACCAAACACTTTATGAGAGCGAGAGCCGCAAGTGTGTTGGACATTTGCGGCAAGGGACGAAGTGGGGAGGTGGGGTTGTGAGAAGCGTGGGAGGGATCACTACTTGTGGACTTCGTGCAGTAGCCGCATCTACCATTTCTTGTAGAGCCTAAGAGAACAAGCGGGAACGACAACTGTAAGCCAAACAACTATTATCGACCGCAAGAGGCACGGGGTAGAACGATTCGACAAGAGCAGAGAATATTTACACACCCATGTACGAGATGAGGGTAACAGAATTGTGTGTGTCGTTTGACATTGCATACGCTGGTGCCTTTCACTGCGGAGTGGGGGGGCTTGGCTTCCGATTTGTCGCGGGGGACTGAATGTAAATCAACTGGATTGGATAAGGAAGAGTGTAGGCGGGTGCAATTTTTGAGAGGGGTGACTTAAAAGAGATGGAGCTGGGGAGGGACAAACGAGTCAAAATCGGCAGAGACAGCAGGATATTTGCAAAAAACAGGTCAGTCAAAAGTGAGCTGCGGGATGAGTAAGAGGGAGAAGATGAGGAGTGTGAGTGGGAAGAGAAAGAGGGTGGTGAGGGAGAGAGTGGGAGAGATTATAATCCCACCAGAAAGGCTGGTTGCCCAGATGACGAATGATATGAGGAATCTAATAATATTATACAGGACGACAAGATGTACCGTACAGTACTCGAGTACATGCCCCCCTGCTGCACGAAGAGGGCGAGGATAATGATGGGACAAATAACAAGAGAAGATAGGAGGGCCTCTGCTGTTTTGTACTCTGCTGCGAGGTATCGAGGTAGAGAAGGGAAGGGAAGAAAGAAGAAAAGAAGGGGAGGAAAAAGGAAAACAAGCAGGAGACAGCTGAGGATAGATGTTTACAGGCTGGATGTACGATATGATTGTAGGGTATGTAGGATTAGGTATGGGGATCGAAATGAGGCTTTGCACAATCATGAGAGTAATTATCATGAGCTTCTACGAGTATAAACCATCACACTTCGCACGTTTTGCAACCCTCAGCTGTCATCCCAACCACCCATGTACGAGTACTGCCTTCTATCTCACTACTACCTTGCGGCGAAGACTCTCCCCGGTCTCCGGATTTTCGTCGAATCAGCAGCCTTGTTATCTCGAGTTCTCCAGGAAAGGTAACACCCAAAAGACAAAATTGGCCTGTTACATACACAGGAGTATGTTACAATACACATCCAACACGCATAAGTGTACAAAAGACTATTGTATTATACACAAAGCATGGCGGACGGGATCCAATTTCCCCAGAGGAAGCAGGATATATTGGTTGGCGGGTGGGTTGTGGCGTCGTCGGGGCAGTGAGGAATAGAGGTAGAAAGGGTTCTCTCTGGGTGCTTTTATGATATCAGGGGACGAGATTACAGTGAGGACGGGAAAAAACAAAGAAACAATTTTCTCTAATGTCCTGACGTTGCTGCGTCGCGTGGCCCCGTTCGTTGAACGAAGAACGAAAGAACTATCGCTGTTCACCCCGCCATGCCCCTCGCCTTCGTAGGGTAGGTAGACTTAGCTTAGTTGCCCCTCTTTCCCTCGCATCACCACTCCGAATTCGTTTGCCTCCCAACTCCCAACACATCCATGATCAATCCACTTTTGCTCTATCCGTCCCTCACACACTCACTTCCTCCCTCGAGCCTCCTTCCCACCCCTGTATATTTTGCTTCCATTACTTGCACATGAGCCCCCATTCCAACCATTTTTCGGCCTGTTGCTCTCATCATCGTTCGTTCCTCCTGTGGAGGAGTCTAATTGGGAGTTGATGCCTACCGGTAGGTCTACTCCTAGCGGGTGCGTGAACGGCGGTGAAATAATGAAAACAGTTCCGGCCACTTTTACTAGCCATACGGCTACGAATCCCTGAATCCCAGAGAAGCGAAGCGATCTTGGTTCCTTATTTCGTTGAGATCGGGTGTTCACCCAGGACTTAGTTACCCCATCTCTGCAGGAAGGAAGTATCTAGTGGTTGTACACTCAAAGAAGGCCGGGAGGGGGCTACAGGATAGAAGGATAAATATATAAATAAATAAATAAATAAATAAATAAAAATAAAAACGAAGAAAAGAAAAAAGAAAAAAGAGAGACACCCCCTCGGCGAGGAAGAAAGCAAAGTAGGAGTCAAAAGAGAGACAACATGTGGATGTTCGTTTTGTTGTCAAGATTTAAAGTTGCACACATGTCCCTTCCCCATATATAAAACCGAAAGGTACCTTTCCTCCTCCCTCCAGTCACCACTGCCAACACCAAGGATCACTTTCTCAGGAAAGAGCCCTTTACCCTCGTCCAATACTGTGCTCGGCTCGTTCTCCTTTCTATTAGACAACTGGACCGAATTTTCCTATATAAACTAACACACCGCTTCGTGCTGACTTTTGTCAATTTGTTGGTTTCCGGGCCTTGCTGTATCATACCGCACGTTCACATACCCGTTCCACCGGAAACCTGTTCTTGTTTGCTTAAGCTTTTATACCTTCTCCGAGACAAGCCTCCTTCTTCCTCTCCATCTCCACAGACCAACGGTCCTTAGCAAACCCGGCACGAAAACTGTGAAGTCCCGCCAGAAAAGGACAACATCCCGCCTCCTAGCCTCAAAAAAAATCTTTCGCCTCCTGCCACCTCCTATTTGCACCATCTGTTCTCTCTTCTCTTCTGCATTCAATACCTCTACCGGTAATTGAGAGCCACATACAACTGAAATGGCTCAAAGTCGATCGATGGAGGTCGGTTCTTGTTCAAGAAACTTTATTGCTCCCCATGTGCATATACTGAGAAACAGCATTTCAGGCCCGCGTTGGGAGAGTCAAGCAACGTATGTAGCATTTCAACGCTTTTTTCATCAATTGCGCTCAGCTTCCCCCCTTGTGTCTCCGTTACCCCATCGCAATAAGGTGGTTTCCCGGCTCACAGTATTCACTGCTGTTAGGATACGCATCCGACGGATCTCGCCTCGTGGCTGGAGTCGTGGCAATATCCCTCGATAGAAGAAAGGTTCTTGTTGTCGAATCAACAAACCGTGACAATCACTGGGTCTTGCCTAAGGGCGGCTACGAAACTGATGAGCCAACTCCGGAGGACGCCGCCAGTCGTGAGTAAATCCCATTCCTACCTTTCTTTTCCCTTTCCTTGCACAATCGTTTCCTCCCGAAAGAGCCCGACCACGTTTGCTCTCTCCTTTTTTTTTTTGGTCACAATTGTGCTTTACAAGTGAACCGTTGCCACACTACTTATTCGGTTCCTCCGTTCCGACATTCTTTTATCAGCTCCCGAGCATTCGACTAATACCCATTTTTAAAATCCATGACAGGCGAGGCATGGGAAGAAGCAGGAATAACCGGTAAAATAACCCGGAATCTTGGGGAAATTCGAGATCCAAGACCACAGGAAGTCCTTGAAGCGGCAAAGACGAATAATAAAATCCCTCCCTGCGCTATCTACTATTTCTTCGAGTTTAAGGTGGAGAAGGAGGAAACCCTCTGGCCTGAAATGCACAAGCGAAGACGAAGATGGATGACTTACGAGGAAGCTACTCGGTGCTTCAGAGAGATGGACAGGCCAGAGCTGTTAGAGGCAGTTGATAGGAGTAGCATCCTTCGGTAGTCGAGGTCTCATCCCAGCCATCTTTGGTTCCCAGAGATCTGTATGCATGTTTACGAGGTGCGACAGAACTAATTGGCCAATTTGCACCCGAGGGGCTGGGATAAGAGAGTGGCACGGTAGTTCCTCTGACATTATTGGGAGACCTTTATCTCCTCTTTTTCTTCTTTCTTTTATTCATTTTCTTGGCACAGTTTTCGGGCCATTTTTCTCCTTTTCTGTCCTTTCATACATTACTCACTCTCTGTTGCTTCCCCCTCATCCACTACTCAGGCAACGGAATCCCGAACGTCCATAAGGTCGTGATATAGATGGACAGTGGTGTGTGTAACTTAAAAGTTTAGCGTGTCTTTTCTTCATTTGCTCTTCCACCATTAAACTAGCCTACCATCCACCCCTGTTCTGCTCCCCTATTCTTTCCTTCCGAGTGTTTGATTGAGGTGCCAGATACTTAGATCAGGTGGGCACTTTAACCCTATAAACCACAAAAAATGTAGATGATTTCTTCTTTCTTTTTCCACTTTTAATAAGGATAGATAGAACACGGGTTAACTTAACCAATTCAACCAGACCGAAAACAGAGCTGGCAGTCAGAGATAACAACGACCATCCCGATGACTAAAGTTTCCAAATTCATAATCCCTACTTTATAGCCCGATTACGCTACCACTCATCTCGACTGTCCTTAAAATCGGGAAATCCCGGAGCAATATGCGAGTGATAATATGTGACACTGCCACTGTCATCAAATAACCCATTGGTCACAAGAATCCCAACTCGAGCCTCCAACACAAGCCCCATGTGAATACAGGCAGATGTTATGCGACACTAGGTTCGCCAAGGATGAAGGAAAGGAAATCCGTGAGGCAATGGCAAAGGATTGATTACTTCATGCAAATCATTGCAAAAGACTTTATTCCAACGCACCAGAATAGCAGCTCCGGTTCAATTGCCATTGCTTTCTCGTTTTTGCATCTGGGCCGTCTTGTGTGATATTTTCAAGGTTCCGTGTAACTTACGTTCTTTCGTATGTATGTATACCGTTATCTATGGTCGCCAGCACCTTCTAGCGGTTATGTTTGCTTGCTTTTGCCCCCAGGCAACCTACAAACGGACCCTTAGCAATCCCCCTGGATGAATCTCATTTTTCCTTTGCTTAGATTAACCAAGTGCCATACTTGCAGACCAACCCTACATAATAGGATAGGGCTCGAGGGGAGGGAGGGGGGGGGAGGTGGTGGAGGAGACCCGAGTAATGGCAAGTGAACCGTCCCCGTCTATCCACCAGATGAGAAAAACGCGGAGGTTGACGACAGCTGGATATTGTATTTGTTGTATGATACTAGCCTGAGCCCGTGGAGTGTGGCAACAATGGTTCAGGTTCGATATGCCAATAGAGAAAAATAAGTTGCATCATCATCATCATCATCATCATCAGAATGCCAAAATGGAGAAAGTATTTAGGCCATGTGTTCGACCCGTGTGATGGGGATACAGATTATTATTTTTCCCCCGAGATCCCACTTTCCCACTCTTCCTAGTCGCTGAAATATCGGTCCTATGGGGATAGTCAGCATAGAAGTCAATAGAAGGTAGAAGGGAGGAGGAGGAGGAGGAGGAGGAGGAGTAGAAATCAAACATTTTATATCATACCTTGCTGACAATCTCCCAACCCCACGGGGCGGGGCATCCACGATTTAAATACTCTACCGGAACCTCCACCCCAGTGTTTAAATAAAATAGCAGTACGTTACCGGATTACATGCCAGTGATGCCCTGCCGTGGATTACGGCTGCAAGGTACAATCCCGGGGAGGGGGCGGGGCGTACCCCGCACTATAGGATTTTATGCTAGTCAGTGCTGTCGTTTTCTATGATGCGGGACCCCACGCCGCGAAAAGGCGCTGATCGATTAGTTAAGTGCTCTACTTATAACAGGTGGATCCCGGATGACCAGATTCTTCCCAAATATTGGGAGATGGTTGGACGAAAGAGTTAAACATGAGACTTAGCAGCGTGTTATGAAGAAGAAGGAGGAGGAGGAGGCGGACTTCAGGATATTCTTATTATGAGAGGTTGTTGATCGTGTATTAAGAAAAGCTAAATCCGGGTATGATATCTTTTTCTTCTTCTTCTACTTCTTCTTCCTTCCTCTGCTCTGTAAGCCATGCGTAAACCCCTTTCACCCTCTTCCGTCCTCTTGAGTTCCAAAGTGCTCTTTTCCTTACATATGTACATATGTATGTATATATGTATCATACTAGCTCGAGCAGTGGCGTCTGGTAAAGTGAGTTCACAGTGGGTTATAGCACGGCATCGCACTATGAGCACTGTACTCGGGAACAAAAAGGAATACGCCAAGCCGCCGTAATTACCTCTCTCTCTCTCTCGCATTGTAAATAGTATAATAAGATGCGGGGCATTTCCGTTTCTCTTGCGCCCCCGGGTCATACATTTCCGAATCACTATTCATGACGCAAGTCATTCCGTCTGCCCCCCACACTCAAACCTAATCGTATCACATGATCCAAACGACCGATCCTACTGGACCCCCGATATGCATAATGCACTCACGTACCGAGTGACGCTCTATGAAGTGTATTTACGGAATGGGTTCCGCAACGATGCGGTCTCGGATCCGTGCGGGCCACGTCCGCAATGGGTTCGGTTAGCTTAGGCTGACGCAGCACAGCACGGTACAGTATAGTTTGCGCGCAGCGACGGCGGCTTTTGCTGCTGCTGCCGCTGTTCAAAGCTCAAGGCTGTCCTGAAACAAAGGTACAACATGAACGAATAATATTTCGATGCTTGGATATGCTCGGTAGGGGATCATGCAGATGCTTGTTGTTGGGGATTAATGCTGATTTTTTTATGCACATTTTTGTGTCGTGTATAATGTAAAGGGTGAATTTCTATGGTGGGAGGTTAAGGGGGAAGGCTGGGGTGGGAGGGGTGGAATGTCGAATGTATGATATCGTGCAAAGTTCACTGCCTTGCATCATAATGCAGCGGAGTGATGACGATAATAGGGAGGGAAGGGAAAAGAGGGAAATGAAAACCCTGGCCATGATAAGTCGGCAAATGAAACTTTGAAGGGGGAAAAACTATTTACTGAATTGGAGGGCTAATGATGTACCGGACTAAGATAGAAGGAAAAGGAAAAGGAAAAGGAAGAAGAAAAAGCAGTAAGCTTGAAGAGCCAAAAGGAAAGGAGAGGGAAGAAAAAGAAACAGTGGTTGAAACACGCTGAAAGACGCCCTCCCATCCATCCACCCCAGTTAACCGTAGAACCCACAACCATTCCGCCCATCCATGTCAGATATTGATGCAAGCGAGAAAAAAAATTAAGGAAAAATTAAAAGGAATCTAAGCATCTTGAATAAGCTCAACAGGCGGTCTAGCAGTGGCGGTAGGTAGCGATGCCGGAGCCACCGGCGAAACGGGACTCGCCTCGTCTCCGGAATCGGTGTAATCATCAACAGATATAGCGGGCATGTTCTCGCCATTCTCGGCCTCCTCTGGCTCAAATAGGACGACAGAGCTGGCGGACCTAGGGCGGCAAACGGGTGATGCTCCCCCCGTCTCCGCGCCACTAGCACCATCCGTCCCGCTATCTCTACCATTACTCTTACCAGCTTTCACCCAATCCAGCCGGGCGAGAGCCTGCGCCAAGTCCTCCGCAACGACGACGGCATTCGGCGGCCCCTCGTTGCGCAGCTCCCAGCCGTGCGGTGGTGAGGGCGGGGGCGAGATGAAGAAGAGTTTCTTCGACTCCGGCGCTTGCAAGTGCTGGTCCACCGGACGCACGGGTGTGTGCTCGCCGAAGTAGACGCGTGTGCGGTCACCCATGATTGCCTCACCGTCCAGCACTTGGCGCACGCTGGTGGCATCCTCAGTCGTGGCGAAAGAGCACACGATCCGCCGGAAGGACTTTAGCGGGGACCAGGAGACCAGTGTTGCCGATGACTCAATTACGCTGCGGAGTTGCTGCAGGTGGGTTGGGTTGAAGATTGAGGGATTTATGAGGTTCTATCGTATACGTTAGATTCAGATTGAGATCGGGTAGAGATTGGAGGGGGGGATTACGGTTATTAGTAGTGTGTTTGTGGGTGTTGCTGGTTGGGTAAGTGGTGGTATGGCGGAGAGGTCGAGAGTTAGGTGTGAGCCACGAGATGATGCTCTGGATCTGTTTGGTGTAGATAGAGGGGATGCGGCGGGGGAGAGTCTCGGAGAGTCCATTTTTTGAATTGGCCTTTGGTTGTTTTTTTCTTCTTTTTCGGTGAGGGTATGAGTGAGATGTTGCGGTTGCGAAGGTTGAAGAAGGAAGGTGTTGATGGGGAGTGGGGAGGGTTGGTTAGTTAAGTAGTGGTGATGCGAACGCACTGCCTGTGGAGAATCAAGACCGGCGTATTATCGAAGCAAACTTTTCTGTTCCTTTTTAGCTAGCACTGGTGAATAACGACAGACCGCCAACAGCGAAAAATGGATCTTTTATAGATGTGGTGGTTGGTGGCGGGCGGAGAGATCAGGTCAAGAAAGCTCGTGTGGGTTACCGTAATGTGGCGTGCAGGGATAGAGAGAAAATGGTAAAGTGCAAGACTCAGCCAGCGAAGACGGAGAGGCGAACCCTTTGCGTCCCGCGCTAGGTATGATACCTCCCGTACCGTAGCCCCCAAGCCTTTGCTCTGCCTGGAAGGGGGGTTTGTGGCCCGGTCACTCGGTCACTGTCTCCGCAAAAAAATTAAGGACAGATGGGGCATCTCACACGCTCTCTCCACTCACGTGTAGCCAGAGTCCAGAGAGGAGCAACGCCCCCCCAGACAAAAAAGCGAGATTGGTCATACAGCCAGTGGCAGCGATCGCTTGATCCGGAGGCGCAGCAATGCATACACAAAAAAAAAAAGTCTAGGGAAAAGGGAGAAAAAAGAAAAGATAGAAAAAGACTCCTATCCTGCCGAAGTCAAGGGGGTGTTTTTCTGGAAGCCCGGAGTGTCTTCGCCGTTGCAGTGCCCGCCAGCATCTCGATACCTGCGGACAATTGGACGACAGGTTTAACTCAGGGGGGGGGGGGGCGACAGGCAGGCAGCGGTCTTCCTCCGCCCAACAGTTTGGATCAAAAATTGATGACCCGGATGACATGCGAGGCTCCTCCTGCCGCAATCGGATACTCAAAATAAGGGTAAAAAAATTGACAACAAAGTGTTTTATGTGCAGTACGTCCTTCCGCCACTCGCCGGGCTTTTCTTCTTCTATTGAGAGAGTTTTCTCTCTCCTCTCCAAACTCTTCGTTTCCTTTAGTGTATCATTGGTACCGGTATTACGCTGCTTAGGAGCGGTGCATGGCAACTATCGTAGATCGGAGTTTACCACTGCCCCGTTTTGATTGACTACTCGCCATAACATAATTTATGGTTCTATGCGGCACATTTCTCATCTGATCAACATCGCCTACGAGTACTGTGCGCAACTGAGTAACTGGCTGGTTGCTAAATAGTGACCGCGCCCTCCTGTGAGTCCCGGTGCTTGTATGGTACAAGTACCGCATTCGTATGTAGCGGCACCATGCTACATCGCTGGTGATTCGAACTCTCTGGAAAGACGTTTTTTGCTTTCGAAAGCCATCCTCGGTACCGGTACTCTTACTTGCGGTTTACACCGGGTTTAGGCGCTAAGTTACGCTATACCTTAGGAATTTGCATTCAGACGATAGTGCCGGTAAGGTACTGTACCTGCCGTATGTATGGGTAAACTTCTCCTACGATTATAATACCTAGTGTCGAGCATAGTCATGGCGGCGTATGATACTTTGAGAACGAATACTTTCCATGCACGGCTTTTATAGCCCAGGGTGATATCCTCATAGGACCAGTGATGTATTCTGTAACCAGATCCTAAACCCGAACTGATACCTGCGCAACAGATATGTTATGGTTGTCATAGCGGGGTTGCGCTGAGTTAGTCGCCCTGGGAGTATGGAAATATTGTGGGGGCAGGACTCTAGCACTGGGCGCATCGGGATGTTTGATCTTGGCGCCGGGCGGAGGCATGCCTTTATGGGTTAGGTATCCAACACAAACACACGCGGCGGTATGCTGTATGCCTGGGCAGCTGGGCTTCTAGCTTTTGGAGAGGCTCACATCAAGGTAAACAAATGCCCGACTAGGACCCCAACTGCTGAGCCTGAAAGTCTAAAAGTCTGCCCGATGCTATGATATCTCACACGGTGTGTACAAGTACGTGAGCACAGGTGATTACCGTATTGCACGGCACTGGGGCCATGTGCCCTTGATTTGAGGGCACTCGGCTGTGGTGCTGCTGTGGATTGACAATACCGGTATGATAGCTATGCTGTGGCTAAATGGGGAGGCTTGCGGGGGATCTTGGGCTCGTGGGTGCGAGACTGCGCCACACGCTCTTTACGCGTCGCGTTCCCCCCCGGAGAGAATGAGAGAAAAGGTCCTGCGAACAGACGACGCCCTCCTTTCAAACCACACAAACCCCGGTCCGCAGCAAAAGCCCCTTTCTCTCTACACGCAAACTTTCGTGCTCCTTGTTTCTTCCCCTGCCCTTCTGGCCTTCCCCGTCGACAAACTTATCGAAATAAGAAGCTTAGCCTGAATCATTTTACAACAATGCTCCTCGTCGATAAACACCGTCCCCGGAAGCTCGAGGCCTTGCATGTTTGTTTTATCCTGTGTTCGGCTTGTAAGAGTTCAGCTGACGAATGGGATTTTAGTACCATCAAGGTCTTTCTTCTAGACTCAAGGCTTTAGTATGCACCCCAGATTATGCCTGACCGGAGTGACGTGGTTTGTGCGGGTGATGAAACTGACGATTTATTCTTTGTGATAGGCCAATAGTGGTGATTTCCCACATTTGCTTGTGTACGGACCTTCTGGAGCTGGTAAGAAGACTCGGATCGTTGCTACGTTGAAAGAGCTATATGGTCCTGGTGTCGAGAAGGTATTTTGATCCGCTGTTCGATGAGAGGGCTGTGCAAGATGCAGCAGCTACTAAAAGGTTTGGATAGATTAAAATCGACTCTCGTGTCTTTATGACAACTACCAATCGTAAGATTGAATTCAATATCGTCGCATCTGTCTACCACATTGAAATCACTCCATCTGACGTTGGCAATCATGATCGGGTCATTATTCAGTCGCTCCTCAAGGAAATTGGTCAGACACAGCAAGTGGATATCGCTGCGAAGCAGAAATTCAAAGTTGTAGTCATCAACGAGGCGGACCACCTTACCAGAGATGCCCAGGCTGCGTTGAGAAGGACAATGGAGAAATATTCGCCAAATCTAAGGCTCATACTGATTGCCAACTCTACTGCCAATATCATTGCCCCAATTAAGAGCAGGACATTACTCGTACGAGTTGCCGCGCCTACAATTGATGAGATGGTTGGGGTGTTAAAGTATGTGGCTGAGTTGGAGAAGTTTGAATTCAGTAACAAGCTGGCTAGGAGGGTTGCGGAGGAGAGTGGGAGAAACCTGAGAAGGGCGTTGTTGATGTTTGAAGCGCTTTACGCACAAAAGTAAGCCTTTATGCGATGCATTTCTCTGTTTTTGCACTCCCATTTGATGGGCCGCTGACTTCCCCGGAAATACAGCGAGGTCGTGAAAGATAACACCCCAATTCCTCCTCCGGATTACGAGACCCTGATCGGCCAAATCGCGGACGAGTTGCTTGCGGATCACTCTCCAGCTCGGTATGTCTAGAATTCATGGTACAATAGGGGCTTTCTAACGAAATGTTAATAGTATCCTCCTTGTGCGCGCAAAATTCTATGACCTGCTTACTCACTGCATTCCTGCCACAATCATCCTTAAGCTGTTGACCTTCCGCCTGGTTGCGAAAATTGATGACGTTCTTAAAGCGGATGTGATCAAGTGGGCTGCTTTCTACGAGCACAGAATTCACCTTGGAAGCAAAGTGATCTTTCACTTGGAAGCATTCGTGGCAAAGTTCTTGAGAATCTTGGAGAGTTATTTGATGGGGATGGAGTTCTAGATGGTATAATTTGCACGGATAATAGCCAAAGGCTCAGGGACCAAGATAGCGTTTACTTGCTTGATGCTTTTTGTGAACAATGGCATGTACGATAATAGGATTTATGGCTGGTCTATCTGCTATGAGTAAGCTGCGGTAGCAAACATGCCAGGATCATGCAAGGTCTGATTACGAGCACTGGATTTCAGGCGTGATAATCGGTGACCCAAACCCGATAGTCATTGCTCAAGTCTCGGTGGGCCGACGCCATCCCACTAGCACCAACCTTTAGAACAACGTTAAGTTAATATAAACTACTCTTCCACCCTTCCATTTCAGCTATTCCAGCTTAGTAAATACCAAAAACCTTCCTTGCAATACCATTCGATTCTAATCAGGCATGCGAGCGAGCATGTCCTTCTCATCAACCCACATAAGGACCATCCACTCCCATTGCCGACGAATCAACTGCGTATGTGTACTCTCTTTCTCCTCACCGCTATATCTATTACGTATCAGGTTAATCCGGTCTCCCAAGACGCGAAAAGGTAGACACTCACGGGGGTGGTGCATCTACCGGAGATGCAGAAGGGCGGTAGGTTCGACCGGGCTTTTCTAGTAACATTCGGTGGCTGATTGCGGGCCGTAGGGGTTTAGGTGCAGAGGAGGGAGAAGAGGGAAAGGGGAAATATCAGAAGAGGTGATGTTATGGTTGGGCGGCGGTGCGGCGGCCGCGTAGTTTGATACAATATCTAAGAATTTGTGATTATGTACAGTATGAGGAACTTATGGCTTCAAAGGCTTGAGCAACTTCCTCTTATGTTCGGGTAGCGTATCGATCCACGCCCGCTTCTTGGGCGGCAGTTTAAAATTCCTATCTTCCAACTCTTTCAAAAGCTCCGGCGTGACTGGGACCCTACCCATAATTGGAGGGTCTCCCTTTCTGACGAATTCATATTTACCTACTCCCTCCTCTCCCACATCAGCCCCCCCGCTCTCCACCACCCCTCCTCCTCCCTCCGCAGTCAAGGAAGGGAAAACCCACCAGGCATCTTATCCCCCGCCAACCTAAACGCCTCCTTGACAATCTGCTCGTGTACCTCCCCCTTGAGCTCAAAAAGCACACGACTAACGGGAACTCTAGCTGCCCAGAACTTGTGGGTGCCCTTCCCCGTCCCCATGCGCACCTCGTTCCCCTTCTGGTACACGGCGATGTTGCATGCGATCCGCTTGTACAGCTTGTACTTCATCCCGCGGAGTTTGGTCTTTATTGCTGTTTCTGCGTTTTTCAGGTGCATTGCGGATAGGCGTTGGTGGTAGTCTGATAGTCGCATGCCGTAGTCACCCCAGGCTATTGTGGTTCCGCGCGTGGAGCCACCGGTGTGCACCCGCGGGTTGCCTTTGAAGCGGAGTTTTGGGTCGGTGCGGGGGCCTGGTTGTAGGTGTTAGAGGGGTTTGGGGAGGGTGGGGAGGGTGGGGAGGGTGGGGATATTATACGAAGCCAGTCCCATGCGGTGGAGGTTGTGGAGAAGAGTCTTGTGAAGGGGACTGCGGCGGTTGGTTAGTCGTGGGTGGGGGAGGGAAGGGGGTGGAAGGGGAGAAAAGGGATTACTTGGCCGCACTTCCGCGCGAAATAGGGATTCAATTGACGAGGAGAGCAATTGCATCTTTGCCGGGCGGTGTGGGTAACGTTGATTAGTTGGTTGGTAGTGGGGAAAGGTTGATATTGAAGTTCGGTCCCCGGCGGATATGGAAATTTACCAATCCAGCAGGTTGGCTGACTCAGGCAGGGTTATCAACACCACACCAAGCTATTTTTTAACGCTCAGACTGCCCCACCTCCGGACGAAACCTTCAAGCAAGGAATGTCACAAGCAGTCGGTATGCGACTACTTTTCTCCAGGAATCTCCTGACAACCTCCGGCACATCTGGAGATTTCTCGGGGGTGATTAGGGCGAGAGGAATCGCTCAATTCCGTTCTCAATGGCGCAAATATTCAACAAGTTCGTTCGTTCACCAATCCTCATTCACTACCTATATGAAACCAACCGTGGCTAACAAATACATCCACAGCAGAACCACCATCGCCGCCAACAACCCAATTAGAAGGAAGACTCTACCCAGTTGACGAATGGACAAATCTCCCCTCGCACATCTCCTCTGCGCTCCCACGAAAACTCCACCTCCAACCCTCCCACCCACTCTCGATAACCAGATGCCTAATCGAATCCCGCTTCCCCGGCCCGACATACCAGTACCACAACGACCTCTCCCCCATAGTCTCCGTGCGCCAGAACTTCGACTCCCTCGGCTTCCCCATCGACCACCCGGGCAGGAGTCGCACGGACACCTACTACGTCAACAAAGACACCGTTCTGCGCACGCACACCTCCGCGCACCAGGCCGACACATTCCGCTCGGGAACCTCAGACGGGTTTCTTATCTCAGCGGACGTGTATAGGCGGGACGCGATCGATCGCAGTCACTACCCGGTTTTCCACCAGATGGAAGGGGCAAGGATGTGGTCGCGTGAGGAGTGCAAAGCGAGGGGGGGGATCGCTGCTGTAATCGAGGAGGAGGTTGAGGGTATGCCGAAGCACGGGATTAAGGTCGAGGATCCAAACCCCCCATTCCATGAGAAGAGGAATCCACTGCAGTTGGACCATACACCCGAGGAGGTGCGGGCCGTTGGCGCGCATTTGAAGTTTTGTCTGGAGCATGTTGTTGCGGAGGTGTTTGGCCAGGCGGGAGCGGCAGCGGTAGCAGCCGGTGATGCAGGTGCGGAGGGGGCGAGCGAGGAACCACTGAGAGTGAGGTGGGTGGAGGCGTATTTCCCATTCACGAGCCCTTCTTGGGAGCTCGAAGTATATTGGCAGGGGGATTGGTTGGAATTGCTAGGATGTGGCGTCGTTCAACAGAGCCTGCCAAAGAGTGCTGGTTTGTTAACCATCCCCCATCCCCCATCCCCTCCATCCCCCCCCCTCCTAACCGGCTCCCCTCTTCCCAGGCATCCCCGATAAACTCGGCTGGGCCTTCGGCGTCGGCCTCGAGCGGGTCGCTATGCTCTTATTCGGAATCCCGGATATCCGCCTCTTCTGGTCCCTCGACAAGCGTTTCCTAGAGCAATTCAAAGAAGGGGAGGTTTCCAGATTCGTCCCGTTTTCAAAGTTTCCGCCCTGCTACAAAGACGTCGCATTTTGGCTGCCCAGCTCGAGCAGTGCTGCTGGGGGCCAGATACCGTTTCATGAGAATGACATGATGGAGATTGTCAGAAATGTTGCGGGAGATCTCGTGGAGGATGTGAAATTGGTATTTAACAAAAACATCTTTATAAAAAATCCTTTTTCTCCATGATTTAGTTAGGGATATATTAACATGAAAGGACAGATCGATGAATTCACGCATCCAAAGACTGGGCGAAAGTCACTATGCTTCCGTATCAATTACAGATCACTCGAAAGGACTCTCAAGAATGATGAAGTCAATTCCCTCCAACAAACGGTTAAAAGAGTTCTAGTTGAGGAATTTGGTGCTGAAGTACGGGAGAGGAATGGGAAGTAGTTATACACCTATTTTGCTTTCTTCTACTTCTAGAAATACATATGCAGTACTTTTCGGCTTTGTCTTGATGACGGAAACATGACTTCCGCGTAAATGATGCCAGAGGGGAGAGGGGATACTGTGTACAATAGGGCATGTAAAAAAATTACACCGAAACCGCAAAACGAAAAAGAGGGGGGACCCAAACACCAAGTCCCAAAAGTATCATACTATTATATCCACACGAAAGTCATGAAAATGAGTTTCTCGGTTTTTTCTTTTTCCAAAAAGAAAAAAGAAAAAATGCTCTCATTAGTCCCCCCTTCGCCCGCACCAGCGCCAATGATCAATCCCCCGTAAAATATGTTTTATTTTGCGGCGGCAGCGACTACGCCTACTTTTGCAGCCTGTTACAAGATATCGTTAGCACGGTCGTCCCCAATCTCAAAAAAGGAGTACATGGATAAAGAGAGAAGAGGGAAGAGAAAGAAGAGAGACATGCCCTAATAGTCCTTCCATTAAGCGCGAACCCAATCTGTTGCACATTCAACACAGTACCGGGTTCCTTATCCTCCATGGGAACCTGGAACACGGCCTCGTGCTTATTCGGATCGAACGCCTCGCCCATGGGGTTAACCTTCTCGAGCCCGTGGCGTTTGAGCGTGTTCAAGAGGATCTCCTCTGTCATCTTCAGGCCGTTGTATAGATCCATGAGGTCCTTATTCTCTTCCGTCCTGCTCTCGGCCGGAACGGCAGAGAGCGCACGGTCAAGGTTGTCGACCGACTCGACCAGGTCCTTGGCGAACTTTTGTATGGCAAAGTCCCTGGTTGTCTTCTTCTCGCGCTCCGTACGGTCCTGCAGGTTGCGGAAATCGGCTACTGCACGTTGGAATTTGTCCTAGTGGGGGGTTTTTTTTTGTTAGATTAGGTGCTTCGGAGGAAGGGGGAAGGAAGAGGGTACCTTGTAGTCTTTGGCTTCTTTAGTTCGCTCTTCGAGGTCTTGCTTTAGGGACTCGGCTTGTTTGATTAATTCGTTGGTGTCTCCTGGTGATGGCGGTTGATCAGTTTTTGGTTGGTGTTCTGATGTGTCTGGAGTTGGACCATTCTTGCTTTCCTCTGATGACGAAGTGTTTGTTGTCTGCTCGGTGGAGTATCCCCTCCGTAACCGGGAGTTTGAAAGTGCCAGTTGCCATTGCCGGATCGAAGGAAGGGCTACCGGGGAAGTCCTTGGGATTCCTCTTCTGCTGGCAGAAGTGAATTGCTGGGTTCCTTGAATAATTGCTCGTCGGAACATTTTCCCTTCTCCCTTGGGGCGAGGATTCGGATGAATTTTGTGATTTTTCCCCAGCCGCTATTGGCTCTATCGATGATGAATGGATGGGTGGTGGGGTGGGACTGACTGATGGCGGGATGATGCTGTGAGAGTAAAGAAAAAATCAATTTTTTGAAGAAAGATGCCTTTCAGGTTGTCTTGGCATTCATTGACTTAGGGTTGGTTGGGGGTGTTCACTCCCTCCCCTCCGCCCATCTGGCTTATCCGGGCTACCGAATGATAAGACACAACCTCTCACTCACTCACTCACTCACTCACTCACTCATTCACTCACTCCATCTACACTAAAAGCCACTCTAAAACATGGCAGCACAGAAGACTGCGAACAACGTCAATGATGTTTTAGCCGTGAGCTGCATTCAATATTTCCTACACTAGATTGTCTTTGTTGTTAATGATTGGATCGCATTACAGACTTTGGAGAATGTCATTCGTGCCGACACGGAGGCTACGGTTGGAGACCTGGACTTGCTGAATCGGATCAACCTCCATGCCACCGATCGGTACAAAGCTATTGCGGATGCAGCGGTGGGGTTGGAAACGGATAGCGAATACCTTGGGCAAAAATGTACGCCCTCTCTTTCTCCCTCTTTCGTACACTCCCGTGCACTCCTTACATGGCTAGCTTCTAACTTGCCGTAGATGCTGAGATAGAGAAGTACAAACAGCAGGTGGATAACCTGGATGAGCGTGTTGGCGACTTGGAAGCTATAGTTAAGGAGTTAGAAGAGTGGACCGGGGAGCTGGGTATGCTTTGATCCACCCCCTCTTGCTTCTCTCCTTCATACTTGTATGATGACATTTTAATGCTCCATGCAGAGATCAAGGTGCGGAGGCTTTCGCGACGTAATTAGTTCTACGCAGAATTTTCGGAATCTCTTCTCTTCTTCCTCTTTCCTGAAGAGAAGTGAAGCAACACACCTGCAGGAACATCGGTTCAAGCTACCAATCCAGGTTCAGAAGTTGATGATTATTGGGACACCGTAGAAAATATTTCGACAAAACATCGCCGGTCTGTCGTGGCTAGAGTGCCTCCCACTTATGACAGCAAGGCGAACTTCTCCATAAATCACACAGCCAGATCTCGCATAAGGCTGCACGAGTAGAAAAGATTATATCATAGCAGGGGGGCGGGATTGCGCATGGTCATGGCATGGATCAAAGATGTTCGTTCCGGGGAGGTGTTTTAATATCTTATCTTCACATGGGACTCTCTTAGCAAGTTGAAGCTGCAGTAATTTAATTTGTATGAAATCACGTTCCCATAAAAAGGTCAAGAAGACATAGAGCGCGGGAAAAACTTAAGCGAGCATAAGGTTCAATAAAAAACTGAACGGGTATTGTATAAGCAGGAACAGGGAAACATTGTATAGAGCCAAAGTAACCGCATCATACAACTAACATGGACTACATACAAATGAAAAGACTAGGGAGGAGCAAAAAGGAGAGGGTGTATTACCTGAGCCATTTGCAGTTGTAGTCCTTTATCACTCCTACCCATAGTTCACTAGTGCCAGTTTCCTCAAGTAACTTTTCTAGAATGCAGTTAGACTTTTTAAGAAGTAATATACTTGTAAAGCACTGGCATTACATGGTATTATACTAAACAAAGGTTTAGTGATATTAGACACCTGTTATCCTAGTATAAAGATCAGAGGTTTGCGCGAGGGTTCATTTTTTTGAGTTAATATTTTCATAATCTGTTGATTGATTAATTTTATGAATACAAGTTATGATATGATACAATAGTTAGAAACAGATTATTTGACCTGAAATTAATAAAACCTAGTATCATAATACTATCATATAAAGAATTGGTTTAATTACAATAAAAGTAAAAGGTTAACATTTCCCATACACACTTTTTCCAAGTCTTATCTTAATAAGTATGATACTAGTAGTCTTATACTCAAACACATCCTGGATTCATCTGAGTACCTGTTAATACTTTCTCTTCCTATATAAAGTTGATCCTCACTGTAAGTTCTTTTCCACTCGATGGGGTTTGACCCCCAGGACACTTCAAAACTCGGCCACAGCCTTGTCCTCCTATCACGTGATGTCTGGTCCAACACCCCACCCCAAACTTCTGCCCCTCTCCATCCTTCAACCCACCATCGTCTATCTATTAGATTTTAGCCAACAGCAACAGCAATTTCCACCACCTCCTCCACTTCATCACACACAACCCTCGTGGCAGCTGCATCTCACACCTTCACGCACAAAACAAAAACCACGTTTAGGAAAAAATAAATAAATAAAATCTGTCTCACATTTCGCTACCACTGAACAATTTGCCTTTTTTCTCTCAAACTAGGTTGCAACAATCATGTCGCTCACTACTTGTCGGTTTTACGAGGAGAAATACCCGGAGCTTGACAGTTATGTTATGGTCAATGTTAAGCAGGTGCCGTCTTCCCCTTTTTCCTGGAGAGGGCGGGAGGTGGAGTTGAGTGGTTACTTATGGTGGGAATTATCAGATCGCAGAAATGGGAGCATACGTGAAGCTTCTGGAATACGATAACATCGACGGTATGATCTTGCTCAGCGAACTTTCCAGACGGCGTATCAGATCTATCCAAAAACTCATTAGGGTTGGAAGAAATGAGGTTGTGGTTGTCTTGAGAGTTGATAAAGAAAAAGGTACGTTTGGCTCATGAGTCATAAGCGTTTGTGTTACTTTTTTTTCCCCTTCTTCCTCTATATCTGTCTCTACAGAAAGGTAAGGGATTATGATTAGATAACTAACGATATGGCATAACTAGGATACATTGATCTCTCTAAGCGTCGTGTATCTGCCGAGGATGTTGTCAAGTGCGAAGAGAGATTCAACAAGAGCAAGATGGTACACTCCATATTACGACATGTCGCCGAGAAAACAAAGGAGCCTATCGAGCACCTCTACGAGAAGATTGGTTGGCCCTTGATGAAGAAGTACGGCCACGCTGTCGATGCATTCAAATTCTCAATTACGTTCGGGGGGGGGGGGGGGGGGGGGGGGGGGGGGGGGGGGGGGGGGGGGGGGGGGGGGGGGGGGGGGGGGGGGGCCGGGGGGCGGGGGGGCG